>Ga0326726_10000284_pt1 | contig 48696 bp, 40 predicted proteins | sample MHFenrmetagenome_2_FD_207603 | JGI IMG/M metagenome (GOLD analysis project Ga0326726, IMG submission 207603) | Lab enriched peat soil microbial communities from Michigan Hollow, Ithaca, NY, United States - MHF15MN | ecosystem: Environmental > Terrestrial > Soil > Wetlands > Peat | place: USA... | reverse complement strand
GCAGCCGAAGGAAGTGGGATGAGGATCAAAGCGGTCGCCGTCGCCACCGAGCGCGACGGCCCCTGCGCCCCCTGTGGCGCATGCCGCCAGGTGATCTTTGAGTTTGGCCCCGATGCCCTGGTTCTGTTTCGCGGCCAGTCCGGCACCGAGCAGATGGCGATTACGAAGCTCCTCCCCGAGGGCTTTCGGCTGTAACGAAGGCCAGCTCGCGCCCCTTCAAGCGGTAGACAGGGATGAATCGGCCAGACGGAGGTGCCTCAGCATGGAGCGCTTTTTCTCCTGATGGGCTTGCATGCGTTTGAGGATGTCCGCCAGCACGCTGACCGTCGTGACCGCATAGGGCCCTTTGTTCAGCATGACGCATTCCGCACGCTCCCCCATGGCGGCATCGGTGATTTCCGATCGCGAAGGCATGCCCTTCTTGGCCAGGGTCTCCAGAACTTGTGTGGCCCAAATCACGGGCACGTGAGCCGCCTCGCAAATCCAAAGGATCTCCTCCTGCACCTCTGCCAGACGCTGATAGCCACATTCCACCGCCAGGTCACCGCGGGCAATCATGATGCCGATGGAACGCGTACGCATGGCGGCGAGTATCAGCTTGGGCAGATTGTCGAAACCCTTGCGGGTTTCGATCTTCAGAATCACGCCCAGATGTTTGCCGCCCAGCTCTTCCAGGTGCGCAAGAAGCTGGCGAACGTCCGACTCCGTGCGGACAAAGGAGTAGCCGACAAGGTCCGCGTGCTGGACGATAAACTTCAGCGCCTCCAGATCATCGGAGGTAAGCGCCGGTATGTCAATGCGCGTCTCCGGAAGGTTGATGCCCTTTTCCGCGCCCAGCGTTTCTCCTTGCGGACGTGCTTGCGTGATTTCGACGGTAGCCGATTCCGCGTTTACCGAGCGGAAAATACCGCCGATCTTGCCGTCATCAAACCAGATGGGTTCGCCCGGTTTTGCGTGGTCGAGTACTTGGGGTAAAGAGACGCCAATCCGAGCGGGAGCGACGAGTTTTCCCGTCTTGCTGTACCGGGCCGGCGTTCCCAGCGTGTTCACCCGGGACAGGCAGAGCATATCGCCAGGCTTCAGGAGCAGTGTCTGCGGAAGTGGTGGGAGCTTACCGACGCGAGTTTCTGCTCCTTTTCGAGTTCGACTCGATTTGGTATCTCTGATTGCCCAGACTTTTAGTCCGGACAGGAAATAGACCGTTTGCCTGGCCTCGGCCCAACAACATGGGCCTAAAACCTGAGAAACGTGCAGGGTTCGTTGCGCCCCGCGGGCATCGCGAAGGCGGATTTTGTCACCCGGCTTAAGTTGTTTGAGAAAGCTGGCCGAAAGCGGAACGCATGCGGTGGCGGGACCAGGAGGAGGCTTGGGAGCATCGTAGGGCGTTAGCCAGATGCGGGCCGGAGTCACAACCCGCCCGCGAACGTCACGCTTGGGCCTGCACTTTATGACCGAGGGGCCCGGTTCGATAGCGCCCGTGCGTAGCTTTGGGCCGGCAACGTCCATCAAAATGCGGCAGTTGTGACCGGTTTCTTCCCTGGCTTTCTTGAGATTGCGGATCATGCCCAGCCAGGCTTCCGGATTGTCATGGGCGCAGTTGATGCGCATACAGTCCATGCCGCTCCGGACGAGATCGCGCACCAGCTCATAGTCCGTGGCCGCGTCGGTGGACATAGTCACCATGATGCGGACCTTCCTGCCGGGTGGAGGAGGGCCCAGGAGGGCGTCGGCGTTGGCTTCCAGCAATTTGGATCCCTCGCCCATCTCGACCGCGGGCACCTCAGGGGATGGCAGCGAGCCGTTAGCTCCCAGTAAGGCCCTCAGCACGCGGTGAACGGTTTGGACTGCCGTAAAGACGTGACTCTCGGTGCGGCCGAGAGACGAGAGACCGAGAAGGGCAAGCTGGGATTGCAATTGACGGACATCATGCCGGCGTAGCGCAAGATAGTGGGCAAGATTCCGGGCACTGCGGCGATGCGCTTCGTGCAGCGCTAACGGCCGCTTAAGCAGAGAAGCTTCCAGTTCGACCATGTCCGAGCAAAGCTGGGCCAGTTCCGCGGAGAGCTGTTCAAGAAGCGATCTATCCAGGATATGCATGGAGGTGAACACTCGTCCAGGATGACGAAGCCAAGGGATCTTACGCTTCTGATGTTACTACCAGATGAATGGCCGGAACGGCTGGTGGGATAGTTCGTTCCGGGGGCCAACGAGGAAACACTTTCCTCTTTCCCGTTCCGCAATGTAAGCTTCCCTGTTCCTAACGACGGAGCCCGATGTCGAATCGCTCAGCCTCAGTGACTCATTTCCCACCGACCACAACCCTACGCCCTCTCGACCTCATCCGCAAGAAACGCGATGGCGGCGAATTGTCCTCCGACGAGATCGGATTCCTTGTCCGCGCCTACACCCAGGACGAAATCCCCGACTACCAGATGGCGGCTTGGCTGATGGCTGTGGTTATCAAAGGAATGACCCGTCCCGAGTTGAGCGCCCTTACCTCCGCCATGCTCCATTCGGGCGAGGTCCTGGATCTCTCTGACATTTCCGGCCCCAAGGTGGACAAACATTCCACCGGGGGCGTAGGCGACAAGACGTCGCTCATCATCGCGCCCACCGTCGCTGCGGCCGGCGTTACCGTGCCCATGATCAGTGGCCGCGGGCTCGGCCACACCGGCGGCACGCTGGACAAGCTGCAGTCTATCCCAGGCTTCAACATCAATTTGTCCTTGAGCGAGTTTCGGCGCGTGCTCAAGAGTTGTGGCTGCGGCTTGATCGGCCAGACCGCCGAGATCGCCCCTGCCGACAAAAAGCTCTACGCCCTGCGCGACGTGACCGCGACCGTCGAAAGCCCAAATTTGATCTGTGCCTCCATCATGAGCAAGAAGCTGGCCGAGGGCATCGACGGCCTGGTGCTGGATGTGAAAACCGGCAGCGGAGCATTCATGAAGACCGAGAAAGACTCGGCCCACCTGGCCGAACTCATGGTCGAAACCGGCGAGCGCATGGGCAAAAAGATGGTGGCGCTCATCACTGACATGGACCAGCCTCTGGGTCTGAAGATCGGCAACGCTCTCGAAGTCGAGGAGTGCATCGAGGTGATGAACGGCGGAGGACCCGCCGATCTGCGCGAGGTCTCGGTTGAGCTGGCCGCCTGGATGTTCCACCTGGCAGACCGTACCTCCAGCGTTGATGAAGGTCGCGAGTTGGCAGACAAACTCATTCGTGACCGCTCTGCGCTCAAGAAGTTTCGGGAGATTGTCGCGGAACAGGGTGGCGACCCAGGCGCCATTGACGATCCCAAACGCTTGCCCCAGGCGCAGCATCGGGCGCCGGTTTTCAGTTCTGCCAACGGGTTCGTTGAGTCCATCCAATGCGAGCAGGTGGGAATTGCCAGCCTGGTGCTGGGCGGCGGCCGCGAAAAGAAAGAAGACGCGATCGATCCCGCTGTCGGCCTCGTCCTGCACAAGAAAGTCGGCGATCCAGTCCAAAAGGATGAACCGCTCTGCACCGTGCTCTACAACTCTGATGCCCGGCTCAGCAGCGCACGCAGTCTGCTGCAGCAGGCGTACCGTATCGCCGGGATGCCTCCGGCCGTTAGGCGGCCCCTGATTCACTGCGTCATTTCCGGAAAGGGAGCACAAGCATGACGATCGCAGTGCCGTCCGGCCGCAGGGTGCTCGTTACCGCAGTCCCAGACGTTATGGACGACCAACTTTCACACTGCACGACGGGGAGGCGCGAATGGGCCGTCTGACAGGGCTTTTGGGCTTGGTCACCATGCTGGGCCTGGCGTATCTGTTTTCCAGCAACCGTCGCGCCATCCGGCTCAAGACGGTGGGCTTGGGGCTCGTCCTGCAATTCGTATTTGCCATCTTCGTTTTACGCTTCGACTTCGGCCGGGCTTTGCTGGAGTGGGCCGGCCACGGGGTGGAGAAGTTTTTGGAGTATTCCTTCGCCGGCTCGCAGCTTGTGTTCGGGGAATTAGGGCGGAAGGGTGGCTCGCTGGGAATGATCTTTGCCTTCCAGGTGTTGCCCACGGTGATTTTCATATCCGCATTCTTCGCCGTACTCTATTACTACGGCGTGATGCAGTTCATCATTCGCCAAATGGCGAAGGTCATGATTCGCATGGGCGCCAGCGGGGCGGAGTCGCTCGACGTGGCCGCCAGCATCTTCATGGGCCAGACGGAGGCGCCGCTCACCATCCGTCCTTACCTGCCGTCGCTGACTCGCTCGGAACTGATGACCGTCATGACCGCCGGCATGGCCCACGTTTCCGGTGGCATCATGGGCGCCTACATTCTCTACGGCGTTGAGGCCAAGCACCTGCTCAGCGCTGTGATCATGACCGCTCCCGGTACCATCCTGATGGCGAAAATGTTTGTGCCGGAAACCGAGGAACCGGTTACCAGCCCGCACCGCAAGGCGGACGCGGAGAAGGCTTCCTCGCTGGCAACCGATATTGACCCTGAGGCCATCACCAAGCTGGTAACCGATATTGATCCTGAGGCCATCACCAAAGACGAAAATGTTCTCGGAGCCATCACTCGCGGCACCATCGACGGTCTGCATCTGGCATTGAACATCGCTGCCATGCTGATTTCCTTCCTCGCCCTGATCGCCCTGGTGAACGGCATCTTTGGCGGCATTCACAATCATATATTTCATTGGTTCCCTTCGAGTCTGGAGCAAGTCTTTGGTGTGGTCTTCGCTCCCATTGCGTTTGTGATCGGCATCCCCTGGCGGGAGTGTGGCATCGTGGGCAATCTTCTGGGAACACGCATGGTGATCAACGAACTGGTGGCATACGGCATGCTGGGCGCGCAGAAGGGCATTCTTGATCCCCGCTCCTTCGCCATCGCTACGTTCGCGTTATGCGGCTTCGCGAACTTCAGCTCGATTGGAATTCAGATCGGCGGCATCAGCGCCCTTGCGCCCAACAAGCGCGGCGAACTGGCCAAGCTAGGCTTCCGCGCCATGATCGCCGGCACCATGGCCAATCTGATGTCAGCTTCGATTGTGGGCATCCTGCTGCGCTGAGTGTGTGATGAGATAAGCGACGTGGAAACCTATTGCACGGGAAGGATTCGAGTTCACTCGTGCCGTTCCAGCGCCCTCGAATCTCTGTCTAAGTCAACCCCGCCCAAGCCATATTGGCAAAGGGATCGACCGATGCCAGGGGTGAAATAACGCCCATGGTTTCGATGGCCTTCTCGGCCATGATCTGGTCAAGAATCAGTGGAACCTCAAAGACGGCATAATTCTTGTACGCACTGACGTTCCGTCGGAACTCCGCGAACGTAGCTTCCGTCAGCAACTGCTCTACCGCAGTTCCGATTTCCCGGAAGTCTGGCACCACCATTCCCAAGCCCTTTTCGACCAGCCACGTCCCGTTGTAGCGTTCCTGCGGCATGGTTCGGGCGTTGTGCTCCACAATCACCGGCAGGCCGAATTGCAGGGCTTCGCTGATGCTGCCCGGCCCAGGCTTGCCAATAAAGAAATCCGCCAGCGACATGAAGTACTCCACCTGGGTGGTGAAGCCTTCGATCACCGCCGGTTTGGTCAGCCCCAGGCTACGCAGTCTCGTCGCCAGTTCAAGGTTGTGTCCGCACAGAAAAATCAACTGGAGCTGGTTCGAACTCTGGTCCAGCCTTTTCGCGATCTCGAGCATCGACGCCGAACCCTGGCCTCCGAACATTACAATGCCGGTCGGCAAGTCAGGCCTCAGGCCCCGTTTCAATCTTTCCGCAGCTTGATCGATCTCCGGTTTGCGATAAAACGATGGCCTAAGAATCATCCCGGAGGTCTCATACACTCGTTCCTTGGCATGGCCCATCGCAAGCGCCTGGCGTCTGGCGAGCTGGCTGCCGCAGATGATGAACTCCGATTCGGGCACAATCCAGAAGTTCGGCGGATAGTCAGCCAGGTCGGTGAGCAGCGTGACGAAAGCGGCATTCGGCATCTCTGGGCGAATGCTCTGCGCCAGGCAGCGGTTGAAATGCGGAATGACGGAAAGGACCAGTTCAGTCGGATACTGGGCCCAATAATTTCGCAGAATGCGAACGATGCGCGAATGATGCAGCTGAATGGTGCGCTGAAAAAGGGTCAACAAAGGCGGCGTCAGCCGGGTCCAGCCCTTCTTCAGGATCAGGTTGTATCCATCCTGAATGCGCAGGCCCGTAGCCCGATGGACAAAGTCGATCGGCTCCAGCAGTTCTTGCAGGTTCAGAAGGGTCACGTTCCAGGGATGATACTGCTGTTCGAGGACTGTCTTCAGCGCTCCGGCGGCACTCCGGTGTCCGCCGCCGGCATCGTGAAAAACTATGGTGAGGTCATGCATCTCGAACCTCCCTGACCGCTGTCGAACCTAAGCATCTCAACTTCGCCTTAAAGCAAGATCAACGCTCTATTAATTTTCCGTGAATTAAAGGTAAGGAGAACAAGTAACGTTACTAAAGAAACAGCGAGTCATCCCGAGCACAAGCGCGGCTCGAGCCGCGCTGGCGCGGTGAGAGCAAGTCGAGGACCCCTATCTCGCCGAGGACGCATCCGCTTATAGGGGTCCTTCGGATCGCCAAACACTTCGCAAGCGAAATGTTTACCTGCGCTCAGGATGACAGAAGGAGGCGAAGACGCCCCGTGCAAAGCAGTGTTCAAATTACGGCAGAGTATTCGAAAGGGGAGCTGGGGCCATCGTCGAAACCGCCAGGCCATTGCCGCGAACGATCTCGCTGAATAGTTTCGCGCTGCTCCGCAGGGTGCGGTGTTGCGTCTCCGGATCGAGTGCGACCAGGCCGAAGCGAAGTTTCCAGCCTTCGTTCCATTCGAAGTTGTCGGTGAGCGTCCAGTGCAAGTATCCACGGATGTCGTGCCCCTCGGCGATCAGCCCGTGCAGTTCGCGCAAGGCGCTCACGATCAGCCAAGGGCGAATCTGGTCTTCAGCATCGGGCACGCCATTTTCCATGATGTAAATCGGCTTCCCCAAACCCGCGGCACGTCTTACCGCCTCGCTGATGGCCTGGGGATACGCTTCGCCGTAGGGCCGGTCAAAACCGGGGTCTCCCTGGGGGACGTGCGAGGGCACAAATACGTTGGCAAAGAATGTGCTGGCATATCGAATGTCGAAAGCGACATGAAACCTGCTGTACACATTGAGGCCAACGAAATCACAGCACCCCCTCGCCTCGCGATTGCGACCGTTGAGCAGACCAAACGGAAATCCCAGCCGGCCGCTTTCGATCAGATCGAAAAAAGTATGATTGAACAGTCGGTCCAGCAAACTTGCAACCCATCGGCTGGCCATTCCCTGCCCCGGCTCGAACACTACGTAGTGCTGTGCCCACCCTACCTTGGCATCCGGGACCAGTTCGTGGAGGGCGCGATAGGCCAGGACATGGGCCCGCGCCTGAATTCGGTTGACCCGGAGAGCGTTGAACAGTTGCCCTTTGTGACCCGGCGGGAATTCGCCCAGCACATATCCGCACGCAGCATAAACATTGGGCTCGTTGAACGTGACCCAGAAACGGCAGAGGTCCCCGACCGCTTTCGCCACTTCCCGGGTGAAGCGTTCGAAAAGTTGAGGCGCGTCCGCCCGGAGAAATGCCCCGCGCTGCTCAAACCATCGCGGGTGGGTGAAATGGTGTAGACAAACGATCGGCTCAATCCCTCGCTCGTGCAAGGCTTCCAGCATCTGCCGATAACGTTGCAGAGCCGCCGGGTCAAAACGCCCTTCTTCCGGCTCGATGCGGCTCCACTCCAGCGAGAGTCGCAACCCCTTCAATCCCAGGTCGCGGGCGATATCGAAGTCGCGCTCAGCATTCTCCCACCAATCGCAAGCCTTGCCGCACGTGTCTCCGGATTTGATCCGGCCCGCGAGTTCCCAGTCCGACCATTGATTGCAATTGTCGCCTTCAACCTGGTGAGCAGCCGTGGACACGCCCCACAGAAAGTCTTTGGGAAAGAGGAGAAACGGCTCAGGACTTGAGTCGCGAAGATCCACTTCGTTCATGCCGGGCATTCCATGAATGACATTCTACGATATTGTCACGCCACTCCCCGAGTTGCCACGCTTCCCTCGCATAACCAAGGTTGCGCCATTTTTGCTGGATCCAAGAGGATCTTCGACTCGAACCCTTTCGTCGTGCACATGCGGACCTCGTGTCTTATGCAGCCGACATGATGTGCTAAACTCTAGGCAATTCCATCGCGGCGAAGACCGTATCCGCGAGACCGCACACTCGGTTCAATGCGGTCACGAAGAATTCGACCGCAAATTACCTCAACCCCATGGCGGGACAATCCCAAGCCCTTTCCGTTCCTGCCGGTGCGCGCCCTCGGTCGGCCACGGTTGCAGCCGACGACTCCTATTGGAGATACTTTGCGTTTATCGTGGCGGCGGCTTTTCTGATACGTCTCGTGTGTTTCACCGGGTTGATCGGATCGGATGACCTGGAGTATTCGCATTACGCGCAACGGATTGCTCAATTCAACTACAAACCTGAACTGTCCCAGTTCGCCCTGCGATATGGCGTGATCATCCCGGTAGGTATTGTTTACAAGCTATTGGGAATTGCCGAGTGGACCACGGTCCTGGTCCCCCTGCTCGCTTCGACGGCGTCAGTTGCGATGCTGATGTTGGTGGGCCGGAAGCTGTTCGGACCCCCGGCGGCGTTGTTCGCCGGTTGCCTGCTTGCAACATTTCCCGCCGAGCTTCGCTATGCCACGATCTTGGTTCCAGAACCGGTCGCGGGAGCGGTCGTTCTGGCCGGTGTATTGGCCTACGTGTATTGGGGTGCGGGGCGCCCCGTCTGGGCCGGCTTCGTATCCGGCGTGTGCATCGGAGCAGCCTACCTTACGAAAGAACCCACGCTATTTGTTGCTCCCGCCCTCATGATCGATGCCCTGGCACGACGCGAGTGGCGTCTCTTGTCAGGCATTGCCGCAGGACTGCTGCTGATCGTGGGCCTGGAACACACATACTATCTGGCTGTCACCGGCGACCTCATGTTCCGTCCGCATGCGATGGTTGAGCACAATCAATCTTCATACATGTTCAAGGTCAATCAGCATCTTGGGTGGCGCCTGTTCAGGGTGTATCCCGAGATGATGCTCTTGCCGACAACTTCTTTTGGCCTTCACTCCTTGTTCGCCATTGGTTTCAATGTTCCAGGTTTTTTTCTCTTGACCAGGGAAAAATGGAGGCTGCCGCTTCTGTGGGCGATGCTCCCCTGGATTTATCTCAACTTTGGAACATCCAGCCTGACTCGCTACTGGGTACTGCCTGCCGCCGACCGCTATCTCTTGTTTATCTATCCGCCGCTCTTTTTGTTGTCCGCGGTGGTCCTCATTCACCTGCATTCGGCTCGACGGAGTACCGCTCCCTTACTGACGATCGCATTCCTGGTGGTTGTCGGCGGTGGCATCTACTGCGGATTTGTGAATCGCGGACGAGGTTGGCACACGGACGCCGTCAAAGAGCTTCGTATCATCGCCCGTGTGGCGAAGAGCAGGAATCTTCACACGGTCGTGGTGGAAGAAGGCGACTCGCATGTGTGGGGTTCAACTCTGGCGATTCTGGATCACGACTTGCGCCAATTGAATGATCCTCAAGCGGCGGACCTGGTGGTACGACCCGATGCGTCTGGACTGCCCAGTATTTCCGCCTTCCGCCCCTGATCGCCTGAGCACGTCGCGGGCAGCCAATTCAAACGCTTGGACAAGCTGCGACCTTCTGGCTTTGACCCGTTGCCGCCGACCGCTCCGCTGCCTCGATGACCAGAGACACACGCAGTCCATCCCGGAGATCCGGCTGGATCTGATTGCGGCCATTGGCAATGGCGTTGACGAATGCGGCAAGAGCTGTCTCGTAGGATGGATCTCGCCTGCCCGCAAGAATATTTTTCAAGCGTGACACTTCGTGGCCCAGCGCGCCCGCGATGCGCTGCACTGGCTTGCGTCCGCCAGGAGCAATAATCTGAAATGTTCTGGCCACATAGTCAACCGCCAGCCGCGCCGACTCCCCATATACTTCAAAGCGGTTCGTATCGGTGCCGTACAGAGAGAAGAAAGACTGCACAACCACGCCGTTCTGCAGGGTCATTCGCAGCCAGGCTGTGTCCTGTTCGGAATGTTGGGAAGCGATCTGAGCTGAGACTTCGGCGACGGAATGCCCCAAGACGTAATGGGCAAGATCGATATGATGTGTGGCCAGGTCAAACAGAACTCCTCCCGCCGTAGCGCGCTGCTTTTTCCAGTCATGCATCCAGGCTCCGCTGGAGGTGAATGAGGATTGCACTCCCAGAATTGTTCCCAGCCTGCCGGAATTTACTATTTCGCGAGCTCTCACAAAGAACGGGTGCTGGCGATAGTTGAATCCCATCATGCCCAGCAGATTGGACCCGTCCCAGGCTTGCAGTACCGTCTCCGCCTCCGCCGCGCTGGTCGCGAGCGGCTTTTCCAGGTAGACGTGCTTGCCGTGAGCGAAGGCTTGGATGGCACATTCCGCATGATCAGCGGAAGGCGTGCAGATCAGCACGCCCTGGACATCGCCATGCTCCAGCAGTTCTCTCCAGTCGCCGAAGGCGGTGGCCCCACCGCAGCGCGCCGCGGCTTGCCTGCGTCTTTCTTCCACCGGGTCTGCCACCACTGAAACCCTGGCTTGACGGACATGACGGAGCGCGTCGAGATGAATGCAGCTCACGACCTTGCCGCAACCGATGATTCCCAGCCTTACCAGACTCATTCGTCTCACTCGTGCAATGCCCGGTGGCGCTCCCCGAGGCGCCAGAAAACCATCGCCGGACTATGCGCGTGTGCCGGCCATGCTTTCGCGCACGAAGCCGGCCGTTGCCGCCAGCTGGGTGCACACGAGCAGCGCGGCGAGCAGCAAGTTATCCGGAAAACGCCAGGTGCGACAGTGTTGGAGCAGGGCGACGTAAAACTGTCCGTAAAAATGAAACTTCCCCCAGCCCCGTTGCGATCGGAGTCGGTGAAATCGGAATGCTCCCCGTCCGTAATTGAAATGCTGGCGCATGAGCCCGGGAAAATCAAGATCGTGATAATGGTAAACCGCGGCTTCCGGCACGTGGGCCATGGCGCGTCCCTGGTGTACCCAGCGATCGCAAAATTCGCGGTCTTCCGATGTTGTGAAAGACTCCCGGAAGCCGCCAACCTCGTGAAAGGCCGCAGTGGACAAGGCAAAGTTATTGGTAGCAAAGAACTGGGGAAAATTCACCAGCTCTGCCTGCCGGGCATAGACTACATCAATAACGATCTGGCTGGCGGCAGCACATCGATTGTCAGGAAGGCCGTTTAGAGTTTTCCCGCCATACAGTCTCTCGGGGTCCCGCTCGAACCTCTCTTGCAACCGGGTGAGCCAGTCCGTGGCGGGCGCGCAATCATCATCCGTCATGGCGAGAAACCGCCCCTGGGCATGACGCGCGCCGTTGTTCCGTGTCGCGGCTGGGCCTGCCTGCTCCTGCCTGAGCACCTTCAGCGACAACTTATCGCGAAAGGCGTTTTCTATTTCCGCCAGTGAAGCTGTGCCCCCATCATCGACAACGATCACTTCGACGCGATCAACGGGATACTCAAGTTTGGCCAGGGCCTCGATGCAACGCGCCAGCTGCAATGGCCGGTTATGAGTGGGCACGATGACTGTGAAAACCGGAGGTGGCCTCATACACAATGAGTGGACGCGCCCATCCGCCTGTCACTCTTGCGCAAATGCCGTTCACGATGGAATTCGAAATAAAAGGCTTTCTCCGAGGCCACCCCTTCTCCCCTCGCATACCCTGCCATCTGTCCCAGGCCATCCAGCACCAGCCCAAACCACAAAGCAGGCAGCAAAAAAGGAAAGAGTGGAGCCTTCGTTGGCAGACCGCGCCGCTGGCGCAGGATGCGCTGCAGGCGCACCCAAGGGATCAGCGGGCCGGCAAGCGTGAAGCCGGCCCGGCGGACCAGAGTCCAGCGCTCATTGTGGGCCCGATATGCCGCAAACATTCGTCCCGCATAGTATTGGGCGGTGGCCCAGGAAGTGAGCTTGCTGAAATTCACATGCGAGGTCTTGGCCGCGGTTTCGAGATAAAGTTTGTGGCCTCGCTGGCGCAGTTGCCAGTGCAAAACGCTTTCCGCTTCCAGCATACTGGCGAGCGAGTCGCCGTATGCGAGAAGCAGTTCGCGCTTGTACGAGCTGTTATGTCCGGGCAGATGTTCCACCTCGCCCGACATTGCCGATTCGCTCCAGGGACCATACGCAATCAGAAAGTCAGCGGTTGCAACGCTGCTGCCCGGATTGGCATTGCAAACCTGCGGCCCGACCGCAGCCCATGGCTGCTGGTGCGCTGACACCAGCCGCTCGGCCCAGTCCGGGTGCGGAAATGAATGGTCCTCGCCAAGAGCGACGACCGCAGCTGTTGCCGCACAGACGCCCGCGGCGTAGGCGGCACCCACCGAGTGCATCTCGCCGACACTGACCGTCAGCAGATTGGCAAAGCCGTCGAATTCACCCGGGCTCAGGTCGAGCCGGTCAGAGGAAGGCGCGACGACAACGATCTCCAGACGATGAGCGATCGTCTGTTTCCTCAGGCTTCGGATCGTGCGGGACAGAGCCTGACCTTGATCGGGAGTAACCAGAATGACTGAGAGTTGGGGAACACTCGAAGACTGCAGATCAGGTTCGAAACTGTTCAGTTCCATGGCCCCAAGAGACCTGCTGTCCGTCGTTTCATTGTCGCACGGGCCGTGCGCCTCTCGGGGCTGCAGGGTACGCTTTTTTGAATCACTTGTTGCCAAGACAGCAAATCTTTTCCTATCATATGTACTTTACTTCCACTGAGCGCTCGCCGCTTCCCCCCAGTGGCACGCAGGACTGACTTTATTCCCACCGTTTCGCAGCTTAGTTGTCTAGAATAGCCACCTATCGCGTGTGGTGCCTGGGGAGCGACCTTGGAAGCCTTGCCTGGTTTGAGTATCGTGATACCGGCGTACAACGCCGAGCGGCAGCTATCCTTGTGCCTGGAAGCGCTCCGATCTTCCCGATTCAGGGATTTTGAAATTCTGGTGGTTGATGACTGCTCCACCGATGACCCGGGGGAAGTTATTCAATCTCATGGCGCCACTTATCTGCGAACGCCGCGCCAACTCGGCCCCGCGGCCGCGCGCAATCTGGGGAGCGAGCACGCTCGCGGTCAGGTCCTGGTGTTTATTGATTCTGACGTAGAGGTCTCGCCCGACACCCTGCAGATCATCGCCGATGACTTCGATCAGGACCCGGAGCTAGCCGCAGTCTTTGGCTCGTACGATCGAGCGCCGGTAGAGCCCGGTTTCTTTTCTCAGTATAAGAACCTCACCCACCACTACGTTCACCAGAACTCGAATCCGCGTGCCGCGACTTTCTGGGCGGGATGCGGTGCCATCCGGACCGGGATTTTTCGCCGCTTCGGGTTTGATGCCGGCAAATATCCCCGCCCTAGCATCGAGGATATCGAACTCGGCCTGCGACTCCGGCGCGCCGGTCACACCATCCTGCTGGACAAGCGCATTCAGGTCACGCACCTGAAGCGTTGGTCCTTCACCAGCATGTTGAAGTCGGATATCCGTGATCGCGCGATTCCCTGGTCGAAGCTGATTCTTGAAACTGGCGAGATGCCCGCTGATCTGAATCTTGGCCTCAGGTCGCGCCTTAGCGCCGCGACAACCCTGCTGCTTGTGGCTCTGGCTTTCTTCCTTCCCCTCTCAGCCCGACTGGGAAAACTACCATTGCAGTTGGCTGCCCTCGGTGTCGTCAGCAGCGTCGTCTTGCTGATCGTGCTGAATGGTGGGGTTTACGGGTTTTTCCGGAAACAGCGTGGGGCTGCTTTCATGATCGCAGCCATGCCCATCCACTGGCTGTATTACTTCTACAGTGGAGCAGTGTGGATTTGCTGCAGCGCATCCCACTTTTTTCGCAAGACCTTTCGTATTGGTCGAGGTCAAACCAGTGGGGTCTCGGCGCGACCGCCGGGACCTGGCGAGGGGTCCGGGAATGAACTGGGGCTTCGAGCGCTTGAGGGGCATCGAGAGTCCTCGCAAAACCAGGTGCAGGAAAGCACTCTTCACGTGGGAGACGTTGTGATTATCGGTGCCGGTCCCGCGGGATTGACCGCCGCCTACGAGCTTTCCAGGCACGGCAGATACGCAGTAGTGCTGGAGGGCGACAACGTCGTAGGAGGTATTGCCCGAACGGTGGATTACAAAGGATACCTGTTCGACATTGGCGGACATCGCTTCTTCAGCAAGTGGGATGAGGTCAACCGTATCTGGCGGGAAATTCTGGGCGACAAATTTCTCGAACGTCAGCGCAGTTCTCGCATTCTCTACCGCAACCGCTTCTTTCTCTATCCCCTGAAGATTGGGGACGTACTGCGCGGCATGGGCTTTGTGGAAAGCCTGCGAATTGTTCGCAGCTACGCTTACGCACTCCTCTTCCCTTTTCGTGAGGAAGAGACTCTGGAACACTGGGTTTGCAACCGTTTCGGCGCCCGCCTGTACCGGGCTTTTTTCAAGACCTACACGGAGAAAGTCTGGGGAGTGCCGTGCAGCGAGATCCATGCAGACTGGGCTGCGCAGCGCATCAAAGGCCTGTCATTTGTCTCGGCGATCAGGAGCGCCGTGTTCCAGGGCCGCGGCAACCGGGTCAAGAGCCTGATCTCCAGTTTCCACTATCCCGAGCGCGGGCCGGGGCAGATGTGGGAGACTCTGGCCGAACGGCTACAGCATTGCGGCCAGTCGATATTGCTGGGGCGCCGTGTAGTCCGCCTGTGTCATGAGAAAGGGCAGGTCACAAAAGTTGTCACCCGTTCATCTTCTGGCGAAGAATCATTCTCCGGGTCCAGTTTTATCAGCTCCATGCCGATTCGAAGTCTGGTGCGTGCGCTTCATCCGCCAGCCCCGCCGGAGGTGCAGCGCGCGGCCGAGGAATTGCGATACCGTGATTTCCTGACTGTGGTTCTGATCGTGAATCGCAAAGACGCCATAGCCGACAATTGGATTTACATTCACGAACCGTCAGTGAAGGTGGGCCGGATACAGAATTTCAAGAACTGGTCACCGGCGATGGTTCCGGACCAGGAAAAGACCAGCCTGGGACTGGAATATTTCGTCTTCCGTAACGACGAACTCTGGCAGAGTTCGGACTCGGACCTCATCGAGCTCGCCACCCGGGAGATCGTGCAACTGGGACTCGTGCGCCGCGAGGAGATTGAAGATGGCACCGTGGTCCGCATGCCTAAGGCCTATCCCATGTATGACAACGGTTGGAACAGGAATGTCAACTGCATCCGGAAGTATTTACAGTCCAGCTTGCCAAACCTGCAACTGGTGGGGCGGAACGGAATGCACAAGTACAACAACCAGGACCACTCCATGATGACGGCGCTGTTTGCCGCCCGGAACATCATGGGAGCCGAATACGATCTTTGGGCAGTAAATACCGAGCCCGAATATCAAGAAGAACAACAGGAAGCGACGCGCGCTTACGCTGAGTTGAGGCGCCCGGCCTACGCGGAGCCTCCACGGATCAATCGCAACGTGGCGTAAATCAGACACTGCATTAATTTGCACACTGGACCGGCCAGTGCCGGGGCTTCGCGATTGCACCTTTTCACGTCCCAGCGCCTGTGAGATGATGCCGCGCCTGTGGACTCTTTGGTGATTGCCTGTGCGTCGGACAGCGGTTACGCGTTGCCCCTGGCCGTGATGCTGCGCTCCCTGATAGCCAATCTCGGACCGCGCAGCCAAGTCGAGGTCTACTGCGTGGACGACGGCATCAGTTCTGCCGACAAGGCGAAGGTCCTGGCGTCGGTGACCGACCGTCTCACACTTCATTGGCTGGAACCGAGCCGGTCGGCGTTGTCCGGCCTCCCCACCTGGGGTCGAATGCCGCGCACAACATACCAGAAGTTGACCCTGGGAGAGTGGCTTCCGGAACACGCTGAAAAGGTGATCTGGCTCGATTGTGACCTGTTGCTCCTGGACGACATCATGCCGCTGTGGGACGCCGATCTGGGAAAGTGGCACGTGTTGGCGGTCCCGGATCAGCGTGTTCCGCTGCTCTCTTCGCGGTTCGGCGTGGCCGCCTATCGTGAACTCGGCTTGGCTGCTGAGGCTAAGTATTTCAACGCCGGAGTCCTGCTGATCGACTTGGCCCGCTGGCGGAGAGATGATGTGGCTGGACGCGCCATAAATTACCTCAACACCTATCGCGATCAGGTGTTCTTCTGGGACCAGGAGGCACTGAACGCAGTGCTGGCCGGGAAGTGGGGAGAGCTCGATCCTGCCTGGAACCGGAACCCCACGATCGACCATTTGATTCGCTCTCGCAGGCCATCTGACGCAGATAGCACTGCCGGGCGACGGTCGGAAGAAATCCGGATTGCGCACTTCAGCGGCAATCTCAAGCCCTGGAACTGTGCTGGATCGAGCCCTCATCATGATCTTTACTTCCGATATCTTGATCAGACCGCATGGAGCGGTTGGCGACCGGCCAGGACCTGGAAAGGCGTCTGGTCGCAGGCCTACGAGTCATCCCGGTTGCGCCGGTTTGTGTATCCCGCGGAACGATGGGCAACCCAACTAGTACGAGCACTTACTCGAAACTAAGTGGCAGGGGAGGAACAAAGTGAACCACTCAACTCAGGAACATCCGATTGCCGACGGGCTGTCTCAATCGCCAGAGCAATTGCCACGGATGTCGGTGGTCCTGGCGACGGACACGTATGAAACCATCCGCGGGGTCGTAGAGCGCTTTCGGCGACAAACCTTAGCCCGCGAAATTGAGCTCGTACTGGTGGCGCCGGACGCTGCGGCCGTGGACGCGGTCTTGGCTTACGGCGAGGAGTTTGCGGCTGTGAAAATCGTCGAGGCCCCGTTCACGAGTGTGGCATTCTGTCGTGCGCAAGGAATTCGAGCAGCCACTGCGCCCGTTCTCTTCATCGCGGAAACACACTCCTACCCGCATCCCGATATGGCTGAGGTTCTGAGCAACGCCATGAATTCGTGGGCTGCGGTGACTCCGGCCATCGGCAACGCCAACCCGAAGGGTGCGATCAGCTGGGCTGGCTTCCTATCCGATTACGGGCTATGGGCCGAGGGGCTTCCGGCGGGAGAGATCCCGGCACCGCCCCCTCACAACGCCGCCTACAGGCGCTCCGTTTTGCTTGAACTCGGGGACCGGCTTGAACCCGCGCTGGGACTCGGCGACGAATTGCCCCGGTGGATGCGTGCTCATGGCCACCGGACTTATTTCGAGCCGGCTGCCAGGATTGATCACGTTAACGTTACACGGCTCATGGATTCAGTGCGCGAGCGATTCGTAGCGGGCTGGGTCGTCGCCTCCCACCGCGCCCAGCGCTGGTCCCTGGCGCGCCGCCTCGTCTATGTCGGCGGATCGATTTTCATTCCGGCTGTGCTGCTGTGGCGCGTTCTGCCCGGCGTGTGGCAAACCGTCCGCCACCGGCACTTACCGGCCGCAACCATTCCCGCCATGGTCACGGCCGCCATCTTAAAGTCGATCGGCGAACTGTGCGGCTACGTCGGCGGTGAGGCGAACTACGCTGAGCATTACATGCAGGAGTACGAGGTGCACAAGCTCGCGTACCTGGCGCACGGCAAAGCATGACAGCAGAGACTGGTCCCATCCGCTTCGGAGTAATCGGATGTGGCATCATTGCCTATTGGGCACATCTGCGCGAGCTCCGGCACCTCAAGAACGCCATCCTTGTGGCGGCGGCTGACCCCGATGCTGGCGCCCGCCAGCGAGCTTCCCGACTGGCCCATGTGCCGGTCTACGAGCACTCCGACGAACTACTGCAGCGCGACGACATCGATGCGGTAGTGATCAGCGCACCCACCCATCTGCACGCCCAACTGGCCGTGGCTGCCGCCAAAGCTCGCAAAAACTTCTACCTTGAAAAACCGATTGCCGCGACGGCGCAGGACGCTCATTGTGTAATCGCCGCCGCTCAAGAGGCGGGTGTGAGCGCTGCCATCGGTTTCAACCGGCGAGTGCATCCATTATTCGAGCAGGCGCGGGCGCTGATCGCGGCTGGAAGAATTGGCCGGATCCGGGCTGTCCTATCCACATTCTGTGAGCCGGCCTCTCCCGACCTCGTGCCCGTGTGGAAGCGACAGCGACTCACGGGAGGCGGTGTATTGCTCGACTTGGCCTCGCATCACGTGGACCTGGTGCGCTGGTTTCTCAACTGCGAGGCGACCGCGGTCGATGCCCGGCTGAGCACAGAAATCAGCGAAGACGATTCCGCGTGGCTCAGGCTCAGCATGGCTGACGGCACGGAAGTTTCGAGTTTCTTCTCATTTCGAGCGGGCCTGGCCGACTTTCTGGAATTTATCGGAGAACGCGGCACTCTCCGCGTGGATCGCCATCGACGCTCCCTTTCGGTCCGGATCGGGCGCCGATTGGGATATGGCGTGAAGAATCATCTGAGTTTCCCGGGCCGTGAGGTCCTCGCCTACCAGATGGTTCGCCTGCTCCGGCCTTCTTACGACCCTTCCTACCGGTGCGCTCTGTCGGCATTTGTCGAATTGCTCCACGGTGGCGAACGCCGCCTTGCATCCCTGCACGACGGTCTGCGCAGCCTGCAGACCGTCCTGGCAGCGGAAGAGTCGGCGCGGACCCAACGGCCGATGACACTAGCCTCGGCTTGAGAGTGATGCGTATTCTGCTTATCACCGATTGGAACCGCGGCCGGGGAGGAGCAGAAGCTTACGCCCTCTGGCTCCGCCAGGGCCTGCGCGCCGCCGGCGATGACGTGCGATTGCTCACTAGTAGCGCGGGCACGGCGGCCGATGGGACCGCCGACTTCGTGGCATTCGGCACCGAGCGAATGGTGGCACAGGCGTTTCTTCAGATCTCGAATCCGTTCGCCGCCTCCTCCGTGCGCCGGGCCGTTCATCAGTTTGAACCTGGCATCGCGTGCGTGAATATGTTCGCGCATCACCTTTCGCCCTCTATTTTCCATGCGCTGGGAACGACGCCTACGGTTCTGCTTGTGTCGGACTATAAATGTGTGTGTCCCATCGGCTCGAAGTTGCTGCCGGATGGTTCGCTCTGCACTGTCAAGGCCGGGTGGGTATGCTGCCAGTCTGGTTGCGTGAGTCTTCCCCATTGGCTTCGCGACCAGTTGCGTTATTCCTTCATTCATTCCACGGTTCGGGGCGTGAGCCGGGTCGTGGCTTGCAGCCGTTGGCTGCAAGGAGAGCTCGCGGCCGCGGGTATCGCCGCCGATGTTCTGCCCTGGCCAGTGCCCTCTCCGGCCCCTAACTTTGTACGCAGCCCCCCGCCGGACCCGGTGTTCCTGTTCTGCGGAAGGCTGGATGTGGAGAAGGGTGTCAGCTTGCTGTTGCGAGCATTTGCACGGTTGCGAGCTGAGATCCCCTCAGCGCGCCTTCGCATTGTTGGCCAGGGCCCTGGGCGGCCAGAGCTGGAACGTATTGCCGGCACTCTCGGGCTTGAAGACTCGGTAACCTTTCTCGGCTGGTTGTCTCCTCCGGAGATCGAACATCAATTGCGCGATGCGTGGGCTTCGCTGGTACCGTCTCTCTGGGCTGAACCCTTTGGTCTCGTGGCTGTCGAAGCCATCATCCGCGGGGTTCCGGTCATTGCCAGCGCCAGCGGCGGCCTGAGCGAGATCGTTGAACAGGGCGTAAGCGGACTCCTCTTTCCCAACAACGACGAGGCTGCCCTGACCGATTGCCTGCGTGCCACCGCAAACGGTTTCGCCTTTCCGGCACACACGCTCTCGCATGATGTGGTGAAGCGCGCCGCGGAGACCTTCAGCATCGAGCGCCACATCCGGCAGATGCGGCAACTATTCGCGGAGGTTGCGGAGCAGAAAGGCGCGGCTCGCTTGTAGGCTATCTAGCTCGATCCAACCCGGGACTGACCTTGATCCCGGGCAATCAGATTTGGGGAGCCGAAGACTTCACATTTGGGCTCAGGACTGTCTCCTAGCAACATCTCAGGAGATGCCCCCTGTTTGTGAACCTCATGTTGCCAGGGCGGCAAGCCCTTTCATATCTTGGGTACTTTGCTGCACCGCGCGGCTTCCCGCGCCCCTGGCGGCGTACGCAGAATCATAATTCCCACCATTTCGCGGCTTTAGTTGTCTAGAATAGCGGCCAATCATTGCGTGGTACCGGGAGGCGATCCTAAGCCTAACGTCGCCCTGACCCAGCAATCACTTCGGATAAATTGTGGGACTTCAGCCAGGAACAACAGCTCCTCCGCCATCAAGGACTTCATCCTTTGAGCAGGTGCGCTCGGGAAGGGCTTTGCGTCGCCGCGTACTGGACGGCAGTTTACGCATTCTGCTCGCCGAGGGCCTGATCCTGCCCACCGGCCTGATCACTGCTTCCGTCCTGACTCACTATCTCGGACCAACCAAGTATGGCCTGTTCACACTGACCTCAATGGTGGTCATGTGGATAGAATTCTGCATCACGTCATTCTTCGCGCGCACCACCATCAAGCTGATCGGAGAGGCTGACGATTGGCGGCCCTGGGGCGCCAATATCGTGAGAATGCATCTACTGACGGGTTGTGCCGCGGCCCTCCTGCTTTGGGGGTGCAGTTCAAAACTCGCTCAACTGATGAGTGAGCCGGCCTTGACCGGCTATCTCCGGCTCTTGTCGCTGGATATCCCAGTGTTCAGCCTCGCTACCGCACATCGCAACATTCTGATCGGGATGCATAAGTACCGGGAGCGAGCCCTTGCCAGCGCCGGCCGCTTGATGACTCGACTCCTGCTGATGGTCGTGCTCGTGGCATGGGGGTTTTCCGTGGAAGGCGCGATCTGGGCAACGATTGGGGCTTCTCTATTCGATCTGTCGTTGGCGCGCCTTCACGCCCGCGCGCCCTTGTGGGGTGCCTTCCCAGTCGAAACCCGTCAGATTTGGCATTTTGCTTTGCCGCTGTTTTTGGCCGGCATCTCACTGACCATTTTTGAGCGGCTTGATCTCTTTATGCTGAAGGCTCTCGGAGCCACGGCCGCGCTGGCCGGGATGTATGGGGCCGCCCAAAATCTCACCATCATCCCGGCCTTGATGGGAGGGGCGCTGGCGCCCGTGCTCCTGGCCGCGCTGACCCATGCGATTCGCGACGGCGAGTTATCTTTGGCCCGTGAGTTGGCGCGGGATGCAATCCGGTTCAGCATCTGTTTGTTGCCGTTTGCGGCACTGATTTCGGGTTGTGCTCCTGCCATCGTGGCTCTCGTCGTCGGCCGGACCTTCGCTCCGGCAGCGTCCTTCCTGTCACTCTTAATCTTCGGCGGCTTCGCCCGCTTGCTGCTTGCCGTAGCTAGCGCCGCCCTGATCGCGGCCAATAAGTCCGGATGGGTCCTGGCCCTGACCGCACCCCTCGTATCCATTGCAGCGGCGGCGCATTTTGTTGCCATCACGCGTTGGGGAGCCACCGGCGCCTCATGGGTCACGACCGTGCTCTCCGTGTTGGCTGCCGCGACTTCCGTAGCCATGGTTTACACAGCATGGAATATTCGGCCGTCGCACATGACATTAGCCAGGAGCGCTGTGATTTCTGGATTCACATATTTAGCGGCAGTGATCTGGCCCGCCACCGGACTGATGCTGCTGATTAAGCTGGCTGCGATCAGCGGGCTCATTCTCGCCGCTTACCTCGGTGCCGGCGAATTTGACAAGCATGAAATCTCGCTGCTTTCTTCGCTGGTATGCCCAAAAACGCCGGAGTCTGAAGGTTTGCGATGAGCTCTTTGGGACAATCGCAATCCGGCAGGTCCTTTCGGGGACCTCGAGCAATATCAATAGCCCAGCTTCTTATCAACGACGTTCATAAGCGGCTCACCCTTTTGGAATCGTTCGAATTGCGCGAGGAAGAACTGCATCGCCCGATCCAGCCAATCGGGAGTATGGTCGGCACAATGCGGAGACAGCAATACATTTTCCAGCTTGTAGAAGGGATGACCCTGGGGCAGTGGCTCGTGATCGAAAACATCCAGGGCGGCGCCTTTGATACGTCCATGCGCAAGCGCACTGACCAGCGCCTCCTCTCGGATCACGGGGCCGCGGCCAACATTGATCACCACAGCTGTAGGCTTCATGGCCGCAAACTCCGGCTCAGCGATCATTCCACGCGTCTCTGCAGTGAGAGGTGCTGCTGCGACTACGTAATCGCAGCAAGATATCATCTCAATGCGGTGATCCGGGCTGTACATCCGCTCGACCAGCGGGTCCGCGCCATGCGAAGGCGAAACATGCCGTTTTACGGCGAGGACCGCCATTCCCAGCGGCCGCACGCTGGCGGCTACCGCGCGGCCGATATCGCCGTAACCCACGATCCCGACGGTTTGGCCCGAGACCGGCATCACGTCAAACGCTTCCCAAACGCCAGCCATCTGATTGCGGACCATGCGGCGGAAGTCTTTGGCGAAATACAAGATTGCGGCGAGCACAAACTCGGCCAGGGATGGGCTGAACACGCCGGAGCCATTCGTCAATGAGACAGGTCGTTCGATCAGCTCGGGGAATAGTGTTCCTTCCAGCCCCGCCGAGCGGCTATGCACCCAGCGCACGTTCGGACACAATCCAAACACCGCTCTGAGCAGGGCCAGGGAGCCCGACCAATTGAAGATGACCGCGGCATTCGGCGCCACTTGTCCAAACGCCTCCACAGAGTTTCCGGTTATGATGTTGGCCTCTGCCCGCAGGTTCTCGAGCGCGGTGAACTGAGGCTCAGTTGGATCGCCCAGCACTAGGATGGTGTTCTTCATGGGTTCCGACAGCCCTTTTAGAGTCGAGGTGTTTTCGCGTGGCTGACAATTAGACCACAATCGGTGCCGACAGTGACTGCTTGTGCAATCTTAGAAAGACCAAAGATCGTGGTTAGGAATAGTTGATCGTTTTACGGTTTACCGAGCTGCGTCGCACTCTCGTTCAAAGGATTCTATGCCGCAAAAAGATTCCAAGTCCTTACGGAGTTATCGTTGGTACGGCCCCGATGATCTGCGTTCATTTGGGCACCGCTCACGGGCCGCCTCGATGGGCTGTATCCAGGCTGATTATGCCGGCAAGCCCGTCATTGCCATCATCAATACCTGGAGCGACATCAATCCGTGTCACAGCCATCTCCGCGAGCGGGCCAACGACGTGAAGCGCGGCGTCTGGCAGGCCGGCGGTTTTCCGGTGGAGATGCCAGCACTCACCCTCGGCGAAACTTTTCAAAAACCCACCACCATGATGTACCGGAACCTGCTGGCCATGGAAACGGAGGAGCTGCTGCGCTCTTACCCAGCCGACGGCTGCGTGCTACTGGGGGGATGTGACAAAACCACGCCCGCACTCTTAATGGGTGCGATCAGCATGAATATACCCGCGATCTACGTTCCGGCTGGGCCGATGCTGCGCGGTAATTGGCATGGTCAGATCCTGGGCAGCGGATCAGACGTCACGAAATATTGGTCAGAGCGCCGGGCGGGTAACATCGATCTGCAAGCCTGGACGCAGATCGAAGATGGTATCGCGCGCTCGGCGGGAACCTGCATGACCATGGGCACCGCATCCACCATGACCAGTCTGACCGAGGTGCTGGGTTTCTCTCTCCCCGGTGCGAGCTCGATCCCGGCGGTGGATTCCAATCATGTCAGGATGGCCGACCGCGCTGGCCGGCGCATCGTGGAAATGGTTTGGGAAGATCTAAAACCGCGCGACATCTTAAGCGACGCCTCCTTCAACAACGCGATTGCGTCTGTATTTGCTCTGGGGGGCTCGACCAACGCCGTCATTCACCTTGTGGCGCTGGCTGGGCGCGCGGGAATCAAGATCACACTGGATCGATTTGACCAGTTGTCCAGGAAGACGCCATTGTTGGCCAACTTGCGTCCCAGCGGCAAATATCTGATGGAAGATTTCTATTACGCGGGTGGGTTGCCGGCCTTGCTGAACGCGTTTGCGCCCCAGTTGGACTTGAGCTGTCTAACCATCACAGGAAAGACTCTTGGCGAGAACGTTGCCGGCGCCGAGATCTACAACACAGATGTGATTCGCACGTTGGATAATCCCGTTCTCGAATCTGGAGGGTTGGCCATTCTGCATGGAAATCTCGCGCCCACCGGCGCTGTCATCAAGTCCTCGGCGGCCGAACCCAGGTTCCTGAAACACACCGGACGCGCCATCGTTTTCGACAGCTACGACGAGATGAATGCGCGGATCGACGACCCTGCCCTGGATGTGGACGCAAACAGCGTTCTGGTGCTGCGCAACGCCGGCCCCAAGGGAGCGCCGGGCATGCCCGAATGGGGCAATCTCCCGATTCCGCAAAAGTTATTAAAAGCCGGAATCCGTGACATGGTGCGCATTTCCGACGCAAGAATGAGTGGTACAGGCTACGGCGCCTGCGTCCTTCATGTTTCCCCCGAATCGTTTGTCGGCGGGCCGCTGGCGTTGTTGAAGGAGGGAGACATGGTCGAACTCGATGTACCGGAACGCCGATTGAATATGCGCGTGAACGATGACGAGCTTGGCCGGCGTCGCGCTGCCTGGCGGCCGAAAGAGGGGATTTATCCCCGCGGCTATGGAAAGCTCTACATGCAGCACATCAAGCAGGCTGACCAGGGGTGCGATTTCGATTTTCTGGAGGGTACCGCTCCCATCCCGGAACCGGAAATTCACTAGGACCTGCTGAACCCGGACATTGCGGGCAAGGGGGGAGGAAAGTTTGGCGAGGCGCGGAAGTTTTGCGATCAGCTCGTGCTCTGTCGATAGACAAGATAGCCTGCTCAAGTCGGCAAGCAATTGAGAGAATTTGGTGGAGCTAGTCGGGATCGAACCGACGACCTCATCGTTGCGAACGATGCGCTCTCCCAGCTGAGCTATAGCCCCAATCTGTGGGAATCGAATCAGCGGTATGGCGATTCTAGCAGCGTTTCCGGGCGGAAACCAACCCTATGAGTTCGGCCGCCCGTAACATAACTCTGCGAAAATTATGTTTACCTGCCGCGCTCTTCCACGTCTAATGGAAGAAGCCGAAAATCCTTAATCTCGAACCATGTTCACGCCGATCCAGCCCAGTGGTGGCCAACCCCGACTTGCAGAGTACTGCTCTGTGGCCGCGCATGGCCTGTTGTTGCTGTGGCTTCTGCACCCACCCAGCCCGAAACTGGTCGCACCATCATTTGTGGTTCATGGCGATCACGGCGTTCAGATTGCGCATCTCTATTGGCCAAATCAGCGAACACCGAGCGCGATCGATGCTTCTCCGGGTACTTCCGCCGCCGACTCGCGCCAGCAATTGAATTCACACTTGGCCTGGAAGCGGCGTAGCAAGGTAGCCAAACCGGCCGGGCGTGAGCTGCCCCGTCCCAAGATTGGCCTGGACGACCAGACTAGCGTACCCGGCCAGGCCGCTCAGGCGCGCCCCGCAGGCTTGCCTTTGGGAACGGCCCTGGAAGGACCCTTGACCGGCGAAGAAGTCCGTCCCGCTCTGCCAGTTGTTTCTCCCGACCCTCATGTCGCTGCCGACGAACTGGGCGGACTGCAGGGCGACGTCATTGTTGAAGTCACAATCGACGAAAAAGGTAACATCGTCCAGAAAGTTGTTATTCAGAGCCTGGCTCCTGTGATCGACGGCAAGGTGCTCGAAGCACTGGAGAATTGGCGCTTTCGCCCGGCCACTCGCAACGGCGTCGCCATCGCCTCCAAGCAGGACGTGTACTACCACTTCCCTCGCCTCGGTAAAGGTTAGTTGATAATGAAGTGCGAGCATCCACGCTCACGCGGTGTCTGCACGGCTCTCGACGACCCGTTAGCACATCCCGTTATAATGTTGCTGTGTCTTCTAATCAGGTTCGACAGGTAGCCTCTGCCGATTTCCCAACCCGCTGGGGCAAATTCCGCATCTATGGTTTTCGCGGGGAATTCGGCGCCCCTGGCTCGCCCCGGGATGAGGACGCGGTTGCCCTGGTCATGGGCGACATCCATACCACAGCGCCGCTGCTCCGTATCCATTCCCAATGCCTTACCGGAGACGTCTTCGGCTCGCTGCGCTGCGATTGTCGCGCCCAACTGGAAATGGCGCTGTCCATGATCGCAAAGGAAGGCGTGGGCATCCTGATCTATGAGCAGCAGGAGGGACGCGGCATCGGTCTGATGGCCAAGCTGCAGGCTTATGAATTACAGGACCAGGGCTTGGACACAGTCGAGGCCAACGAACGCCTCGGGTTCAAAGCCGATCACCGCGAGTTCACGCTGCCCGCGGAAATTCTGAAAGCGCTCGGAGTCTCACGCGTGCGTCTGCTTTCGAATAATCCCGACAAAGTGGCGGCGCTGGAAAGAGGGGGGATTGTAGTCGCCGAGCGCGTGCCTTGCGAGGTCGCTCCCGAAGCTCACTCAGAAGACTACCTCAAGACGAAAAAAGAAAAGCTGGGCCACCTGTTCACGTCGCGCTAGGTCTTGGTAGCGCTGCCATCCCTTCGACTTCGCTCAGGGCAGGCTCTGCCGGCTGCCCCGAGGGCGCCTCCTCGGCGCGGCGGGCCAGGACGCCCGCCGGACAGCCGCCGGGACGGCGGCGCTTCTAGTTTTCGGCCGCTGCCAGCACTGCTCTCTTCGTAAATACTCGGATCATCTCTCGACGATACTCAGGCGTCAGCGCCGAGGTGGTGAGGGGTCGAGCCATCTTCGCTGCCAGGTCGCCTACTGCCGCAGCCAACGCTTCGTCCAACCTTTTGCCCGCCAGCAACTCGCCGGCACCTTTCACCAAGAGAGGTGCGGGATTTACTGCCGTGATGGCGAGACGGGCATCTGCGATGTGGCCGTCCGATCGCTTCATAACGACGGCGACGCCGGCCAGGGGATAGTCAATCGATCCACGGACCCGCAACTTTCGGTACACGCCGCGGTAATCTGCAGACGATTCCGGCAAGAAGATGCGCGTCAGCAGTTCATCCTGGCGTAGCTTGCGATACGCATCGCCCTCGCCAGTGTAGAAGGCAGACAGGGGCATGCGGCGCGTCCCCGCCGCGCTAGCGATCTCGACTTCGGCGGCAAGACACAGCAGCGCCGGCGGAGTGTCCCCGGAGAAGGCTGCCCAGCACTTGGTTCCACCGGGAGCAACGTGGCATAGGTCGCCGTCCTTCTTGATACAAAACCCACACCCTTTACGCCAGGTAAGCGACTGGTTGTACCAGAGGCAGCGCGTGTCGAGGCAGATGTTCCCGCCGATCGTGCCCATGTTGCGCAGCAGGGGCGAGGCGATGGTAGCCGCCGCTTCGGTGAGCACCGGATAACGGCGACGGAGGAGGGCCGATTGTTCGATTGCCGTAAGCGAAGCCAGCGCTCCGATCTCGACACCGCTATCTGTCTGTCGGATGTCCTTCAGCCCGCCAACGTTACGGATATCCAACACATATTCTGGCTCGAAAAGTTTCTGCCGCATTGAGGGAATGAGGTCCGTGCCCCCCGCGACTACGCGTGTGGCCGCGGGCGAGCCCGCGTGTTTTGCCAACAAAGCCAACGCCTCTTCCAGTGCGCGCGGCCGTAGCAATTTGAACTGCGGCAGGCTCAATCATCACCTCCCGCTTCGAGGGACTGTGCCCGCCGTGCTGGATCCAGCGCATGCCGCTCCGGGCCTTTGCCCTTAAACCAAAGCGATCCCCCATGCTCGCGAAATCCCGTAGGAGAAGTGGGATCGATGCCCTCAGTCAAATTAATCGGCTTGGCATTCTTCTTTGCGCGTAGCGCCGCCAGTACGCGTTCCGGAGTGAACGGCGACTCATGCAGCCGAACGCCCACCGCGTCATAAATGGCATTGGCGATGGCCGGAATCGTCGCCGCGAGCGACCCCTCGCTGCACTCCTTGGCGCCGAATGGTCCCTCGGGGTCAATGCTCTCCACGATGATGGGTTCCACTTCCGGCGACTCGATCGAGGACGGGCTGCGATATTCCAGCAGACCAGGATTCATCAGCATGCCATCTTTCCAGACCATTTCTTCGGTCAGCGCCTGGCCCATGCCCATCCACACCGAACCGATGATCTGGCCTTCGACCGAAACCGGGTTCAGCGCCCGCCCGCAATCATGCGCCGCCCAGACCTTGTGAACGGTCACTTCGCCTGTCTCTTCATCCACACTGACTTCGGCCACTTGTGCAGAGTAGGAATACGCTGGCGAAGGCCCGACCCCGCCGCCTTTGTGCTTGCCGCCACGCGCCTCGGGTGGCGGAGCGTAGGAGCCCGTCCCGGTCAGCGTGCCGTGAAAATCGATGGCCGCCACTACGGCCTCCTCGAAGCTCATGGAATCTTTAGGACCTTCGTCCTTACGCTTCTGCTGCAACGACCCGCGCAGAATCTGCCCCTCCACCCGCCCGCTGACCGAAGCCTGGGCTGGTGTGGCGACGGGGGCAGGTGTGGCGGGTGTGGTCGCGGGCGGCTCGCCCCCGAGCTTTTTCCGGAATACAGCATCATCCCGAAAGATCAATTCCTCGGCCTCGCATCCCATCTTCCGTGCCGCCGCCAAAGCAATCTGCTTCTTCACTTCTGCCGCTGCTCGCAACGTTGCATTCCCCGCCATAAACGTAACCCGGCTGGAATACGATCCGATGTCGATGGGAGTAAGGTCGGTATCTGCGGCGACAATCCTGATCCGCCCCAGCGAGCAGCCCAAAGTCTCGGCCGCGATCTGCGCCGTCATGGTGTCGGAACCCTGCCCGATTTCGGAGGCGCCCGTGTACACCACCACCCCGCCGTCGCGATCAATCTTGATGTTGACAGTCGAGTGCGGCATGTCGGAACGAATGATGGAATTGGCCGCGCCGCTCACATAGTGGCTGCATGCAATGCCTAGGCCGCGACCCTTCCCCAGCCTTCCCTTGCGCTCTTTCCAACCCGAACGCTCCACTGTTTTCTCGATGCACTCGGGCAAGCCGTAGCTCTGCACTCGCAGCCCGTTCACGGTCACGCAAGGCGGCTTCAACAGATTGCGCCGCCGGATCTCAGCCGGATCGAGATTGATCATGGCGGCCAGTTCATCCAGTTGCGATTCGAAAGCAAAGCGTACGTTGACCGTGCCGTGCCCCCGCATGGCGCCACAGGCCGGCTTGTTGGTCAGCACCCGGTACCCGTCATATTGAATGTTGGGGATATCGTAAAGTGCGCCGAGCAATGCCCCGGAGTAGAGAATTGTGACCACGCCGTAGGAACAATAGGCTCCACCATCCTGCACCACGCGTGCCTTGACGGCGGTGATGCTGCCGTCTTTCTTCACTCCGGTCTTGAGATCAATGAGCGTGCGCGGCCGTCCGCGGTGGGCCCAGAAGACCTCTTCTCGCGTGTAAGTAATTTTCACCGGCGCCCGCGCCTTGCGGGCCGCAATCGCCGCGATGATCTCGAGCGGGATCACTTCGCTCTTGCCGCCAAATCCCCCGCCCACCAGCGGTTTGATCACCCGGATCTGTGCCATGGGCATTTCCAGCACCAGGGAGAGCTTGTGTTGCAGGTAGTACGGAACCTGGGTGGACGACCAGACAATCAGCCGGCCCGGCTTTCCCGTTTGAGAATCAATTTCGAAACCGGCCAGCGTGGAGTGCGGCTCCATGGCGGCGTGGGTCACTTCGCCGGCGATGAAACGGGCCTCGGCAACGCAGTCCGCTTCGACAAAACCCTTTTCCGGATCGCCAAACACGTGGTGATAGTCCTTCTCCAGGTTGTGCGGTTTGTTGTCGTGAATCAGGTCAGTCTCCGCTCGCATCGACTCTTCCGGATCGAAATAAGCGGGCAGCACTTCGTACTCGACATCGATCAGCTCCAGAGCGCGCTCGGCGGTCGCTTCATCCGCCGCGGCGACGCATGCCACGTTGTCGCCGACGTAGCGGACTTTGTCCAGGGCTAGTGCGTGTTCATCGTGCCCGACGGGGAGAATCCCGTACGTATTGGGCGCGTCTTTGCCGATCGCCACGGCAACCACGCCTTCGAGTCGTTCGGCGCGGCTGGTGTCAATGCTCTTGATGCGCGCGTGAGGATAGGGAGAGTGCAGGATCTTCCCGACCAGCATGCCCGGGACGCAGAGGTCATCGGTGTACTTGCCTGCCCCGGTAGTCTTTCCGGCCGCGTCCACCATCGCGATCGGTTTCCCAATAATTGAGAAGTCAGTCATGTGTCGTTGGGTTTCGTGGCGCCGCCGTCTCGCCGGCTGCCAGCCGGCGTCCTGCCCGCCTACAGGGCCGACTCCACTCCCTTCTGCTCGGCCACAATCGCGGCCTTGATTGCCTGATACATCTGGTTGTATCCGGTGCACCGGCAGAGGTTTCCGCTCAGCGCGCCACGAATTTCTTCGTCAGTCGGTTTTGGATTTACCGCCAGCAGATGCTTTACGGTCATGATGAATCCCGGCGTGCAGAAGCCGCACTGCGCCCCTCCCCAGTCGCCGTAAGCCTTCTGGATTGCGGCCAGGCTCCCGTGTTCGCTTACGCCTTCGATAGTCGTGATGTCCTGACCTTCGCAGCTGGCTGCGAGCAAGGTGCAGGAGAGCATGGGAACGCCATCCACCTGCACGGTGCAGGATCCGCAGGAAGAGTCGTCGCAACCTCGCTTGGAGCCGGTGAGCTGCAAATCCAGGCGCAACGCGTCCAACAAAAGCGCGCTGGGCTCGAGCGCGAGCTCGTGAGTGCGGCCGTTGACGCGGAGTACGATGAGTTCTTTGTTCATGGGCAAAACTGCTTCTAGCTCCTGGCTTCTAGCGCAATCCTTGGCCAGCAGCTAGGAGCCAGAAGCTAGCAGCCGCTTTCAATACAGCGGCACCTTCGGATCCACCGTCCGCGCCCAGCCATCGATCCCGCCGCGCATGGACTGCGCTTTCTCGAAACCCTGTTGCCGCAGCCAATTGGTGACGCTCAAGGAGCGCAAGCCGTGATGACAAACCACCACGATGTGTTCGTCGGGATCAAGTTCCTGGTTGGCCCGGGTGGGAATATCCCCCATGGGGATATTCTTGCTGCCCTCCAAGTGGGCTTTCTCCACTTCCCAAGGCTCGCGGACGTCCAACAACGTGAACTTATCGCCGTGCTTCAGGAGAGTCTTTACTTGACCGCCGCTGATTTCGAAGTCCATAAGAACTCGCTGCTGGCTACTAGCGCCAACCACCGGCTCTGGGCTCGCTTTGGACAGAAGCCATAGCTAGAAGCCAGAAGCGCTTCTCAGTATCCAAAATCCGTTTGCGCCGCATACGCGTGCTGTTTGACGCCCAACCCTTCCACTCGACATCCGCCAAGCTGGTTCATGTAGGCCTGGCGATCGGCGACGCTGTGGACCCAGTGTTGCAACCAGGCGTCGCTGTCGGCTTGCGTTTTCGTCTGCTCGTGATATTGGCGGAAGAAAGCATTGTCGCGCCCATAGCATCCCTGCACCGGGGAGGGATGCGCTCCGTAGCTGCACGCCACCACCGCGCTGACCAGAAATCCCGGAATCACAGTGCGATTGGGATCGCTGGCGATCACGTCACCATCAACGATCTCTTCCGCCACCACAATCACCCGCCTGGCCGCGCGGACGGCCTCGATCATCACACCGAAGTTGCCCCAGCAGTGGGCATTGCCGTCGCGATCGGCCCGCTGCAGATGGACGATAGCCACGTCGGGCGAGAGCGCCCTCACGGCATGCAGCTTGACCTGCTCACGTAGGGGCGGACGCCCTCGTCCGCCCAGGCGAGTCGAAGACTCGCCGGATTGACTATCTTCAAACGGCGAATCAATCTTCGCAAAGAACTCATTGCCGCGAGCCACATCGCTACCGAGCGCTGTCCGTGTCGGCAGAAAGGGCACGCCCATCGCCGCCGCTTGCAGCGCCAACGCGACCGCGAAGTTGCTCAGGTTGACGACCTTCAGGCCGCCTTGTTCCACTGCCCGGCGAAAGTTGTAAGCCGAACCCATCATCACATTGCCCACCCAGGCTGCAATGACCTGCTCCACACATCCCGCCGCAATCATTTGATCGAAGAGGATGTCAGAGATTGGCCCAATCAGAGTGAGGCCGCGCTTATTCTGTCGAATGATTTCATGGCCCGCGGCAAAGGGAATCATCTGCTCCATCTGCAGTCCGAGCGCGAGGGAAGCGCCATCCGGCACCAGTTCTCCAATCGCCTCGCGCATGGTCCGGAGCTTTGACATGGGCGCGTTCTATTTCCCCTTCCAAGATGGCCGGCGTTTCTCGAGGAAGGCATTGATTCCCTCGTGAGCATCTTCCGTCTTCATCAACTCATCGAAATAGATTTTTTCCGCCCGCGCCAGCCCTTTGTCAAAGTGCATCGAGTCCCAGGCGTAGTTCGCTTTCTTGGTAATCGCCAGCGCGGCTGGGCTCAGCTGTGAAAGCTGCTGTATTACCTCCTGCACTGCCGTATCAACGTCAGCGTCAGCAACCGCGCGGTTGGCCAGACCGATGCGCGCCGCTTCCGCACCCGAAATACTGCGCCCGGTCAGGATCAAATCGGCCGCGTGCTTCTGCCCGACCAAAGCTGCCAGGGCCGTAACCGCCACCGGCGGATAGCATCCCAGCTTGATCTCCGGATATCCCCATGATGCGGTTTCCGCGGTGTAAACCAGGTCACAGACCATCGCCAATTCCGCGCCGCCGCCCAGGCAATGACCATGCACAGCCACGATCGTCACCTTCCTGCTGCTGACCAATGCGCGAATGACGGCGTGAAACCTGGCCAACATGCTTCCCACTTTGTCTGGAGTGTGTGCGGCAACGTCCACGCCAACCGAGAACGCCTTCCCCGCGCCGCTCAATACCACGGTGGATATATCACTCCGTGCCTCGATCTCGGTCAGTGCCTGCGCCAGTTCATCCATCATCGCGATGTCAATCACGTTGAGCGGCGGATGGTGCAGCGTGAGACGCGCCAGCGGAGGCTGGAAGTCGAGCATGATTCGCGTTTGCGTGAGTGTTCCGCTTGCCATGGTAATTCCTACTTCGTCCAGAAACCGTCTTTGTCGTATTCGCGGATCGCGTTGAGTTCTTCCGCGCTCGGCTCCGGTGTCAACATCACTTCACTGGAAACCCGCAACGGCCATCCGGTGTGGCACAACACTTCGTCAACGTTTACGCCGGGATGTGTTGATGACAAGTAGGCTTCACCATCGTCGCCGAAGCGCAGCACCGCCTTGCTGGTAATCACTGCCGCCGGGCCGCCACGCGGCAAACCGACCCGCTGCCGCCAACCCTGACCATCGCCGTTGCCCGGACTCGTAATGTACGAAACCCGCTCCGGCAGGCGCTCCCGGCTGTGCTCCAGCAGCACCACGAAACGCTGTGCCAGGGAAGCGATATCGCAGGCCCCGCCCGACCCCGGCAGTCGTGTCACACCCTTGGGCCCGCGCACCTGGGTCGAGTTCAGGTTGCCGAAGCGGTCCACCTCAGCAGCTCCCAGAAAACCCAAGTGCACGCGCCCGGATTGCAGCAGGCTCATCACTCCCAGCATGTCCAGGCACTGGGTCGCGTTCCTGATGTTGGCCGGATCGGCCATGGTGTAGATCAGTTGGGGTGAGGGTGTGCACCGTATAACGCCATTTTCAAACAATCCCACCGCGTTGGGAGCGTGTGTCTTCTTCGCTACCACAAATGCGATCAGGGGCAGCCGCATCCCGACGAATACTATTTCACCGTCGCGGATTTCGCGCGCGGCGCTGACCACCATCAGCTCACCCGGCGTGTAAGCCCGCCTCTCCGGAATAACGGTAGTCATCGCCATAGGCCAACTGACAACTGGGAACTAATAACTGAAAACCGGGTTTCCAGAAAACGATCCACTCGCACAGCCAGGACATTACAAATTAATAGCCGACTTGCGGACCTCACCAATCGAAGCCAAGGGGTCCCGAGCTCCTTCCTTAGGCGCAATCCATTTCTTCTCGCTGCTGATAATGTCCAGCAGCAATTTCTTGTCTTCCACCGACGGCAGGTATTCCTTCAGGTGCTGCTCGTAGCCATGGTCGTCCAGTGCTTCGCCGGTTTCGGCATGGAATCTCTGCCCGGCCCAGCTCCCGATGTTGCGGTTAAACTTGATATGTGGTGCGTAAAGCTTTGGCTGGCCAGGTTTTAGAAAGCTGTTAAAGCGGGCGATCAGACCCGCGACTTCGTTGCGGTAGAGGCGACGGTTGTAGTCGTTCAGGTCATCCAGGTCCGGCGCCTGCTCGTTCTTCGGTTCGTCGTATCGCCCCTTGATGCCCCACACGTAGGCCCAATGTGCGGATGAAGAATGGTCGGTCCCGAACAGGTCGTACGAACTCGAAATCCACTTGTTGAGATATTTCTGGATCAGCCAGCCCGGAACCACGTCCGCCTCGACAATGCGGCGCAATCCATCGTTGCCGGTCCCCATGTGGAAAGCTTCCTCGCGCAACATGTATGACATGGAGCGGCCCAGCGGCGCGAAGGAGGAATATTTGAACATCTGCAACTGGAATTTGCCGTCGCGGTCCACAAAGTCGGTGTAGGTGAAAAAGTCCATCCAGTTATCGACGTCAACGTTGAAGGCGCCCAACAGGCGCTTGTTCTCGAACGCCCTCCGCTCCAGCATCTTTTGCGCCTCGACTTTGCCGGAATAACCGAAGTGGTCCACCAGCAGGGCGCACATCTGCCATCCATGACGCATTTCCTCGATCATGACCCGCGTGATGGCGCGGCGGTCCCAGTCGGTGGGAGCGCTTTCGAAGAGATATCGCTGTTGCTCCACGCTGGCGAACTCAGTGTCGCCCTGGTAAACGATCATGTTGATTAGGGCGTCGCGCATCTGCTGGGTGGGCACCTGGCGCAGGTTCTCCCACTTGCGCCGGCCCTTGTAAGAGCCGAATTCGATCTCTTCGGTGTCGATCGCGCCGTACAGCGTGTCGAACTTGAAGCTGGCAATTTCGTCGTGGTTGACGCCAATGTCTTTGCGCCAATCGTCAAAGAGTCCGACCCAGTCGCTGAACGTTCCGATTTTTGCTACCTTGCCTGGCATAACACCTCTTTGGTCTTTAGCGCCGGCGTGTCGGCGGCTGTTCTGCGGGCGTCCCGCCCGCAACCGGGCCGGCGGGACCCCGACGCTACACTACTTCGCCTTGAAAACTGCCGGCCTTTTCTCTACGTACGCCGCCAGCCCTTCCTTGGCATCCTCACTCTGGAAAAGCAACTGCTGATTCTCGCGCTCCACCGCCAGCGCCGATTCCATGGGAATCTCCCAACCCGTCTGCACCGCGCGCTTGATGCGCCCCACGGCCTTCGCCGCTTTGTTCGGAGGGCAGAACTGGCGGGCATACTCCATGATGTTCTCCATGAAATTGTCGCGTTCGTAAATGTCGTTGACGATCCCCAATTCCTTCGCTTCCTCGAAAGAAAACGTATTGCCCGTTACCATCAATTCGATGGCCTTGCTCTTCCCTACTATTCGCGAGAGGCGCTGCGTGCCGCCGGTGCCGGGCAGTACGCCCAGATTCACTTCCGGAAGCCCGATCTTGCCTGCATCCTGGCGAGCGATGCGGATATCCGCGGCCATGGCAATTTCCAGCCCGCCCCCCACGCAGTGTCCGTTCAGGGCCGCGATCACAAGCTTGGGCGTGTGCTCGAGGCGCAGCAGGGTCTCATTGGCATGCAGGCAGAAGTAGTACTTGAACGTCGGATCAACGCTGACCAGCATCTTGATGTTCGCGCCCGCGGAGAAAAATTTATCGCCGGCGCCAGTGAGGACAATGACGTACACATCGTTGTCCATGCGCGCCTTGAGAATGGCCTCGTCGAGCTGCCGGTTCATCTCGTAGGTGTACGTATTGGCCGGAGGATCGCACAATTCGATTACCGCTACACCGGCGTCCACCCGATAATTGATCAGTTGTTTGGTCGTCTCGCCGCTTGCCGGCTGTACTGTCGTCGCCATAGTCCTACTCCTTTTCGCAATGCAAAGATGTCGTATTCAGTTCGATGTTGCAGGCTTCTTCTTTTGCGGTGCTTTGGCCGAGCCCGCCCCGATGCCCCGAAGGAAAATGTCCCCCATCTCTCGTGCCAGTTCCACGGCATCGGCATCGACTCGCGGGTTGTACCAGGTATAAATCCAGTTCATCATGCCAAATAGGCTGAGTACCGCAGTCCGGCTGGAAAACTCCAGTCCGCGGGCCTGCTTGTAGTGGTCGAGCAGTTCCATGCAGATCTGGTAATACTCGCGCTTGATGGCGGCAATCTCCGCCCCAAATCCGTTTTTCAAAACGTCATCCTCGTGGGAGAGGACTTTCATTGCTTTCTGGTTGGCGAGGAAGTATTCCAGATGATTGAGAATGAACAAGCGAATCCGCTCTACCGGATCGGCGACCTCCTCCAACCGCCGCCGCAGTCGATCCACAATGGTGGTGAACGTGTGCTTCTGGATAAGGTATAGCAGTTCCTCTTTGGACTCGAAATAATAGTACAAGCCGGAGAGCGAAACCCCGCTGGCGCGCGATAGATCGCGCATCGATGCGGCGGCATAACCCTTGTCGTAGAAGACATGGGTAGCGTAGACCAGGATCCGGGCCAGGCGGCGATCGAAACGGGTCTCCAGGCGGGGCCCAGAGGCCGGACCGCGCCGTCGCGGAGAAAGCTGCGCGTGAATCGGAATTGGCGACGCCATTGTTCGAACGTTCGTTCAAATAATAGCAGCCGGCAATGCCTTGAAACAAGCAATTTGTCCTAAGGATGTAGCTTGATTTTCCCGGGCGGCAAAGCTCGCACCATGGGCGCCTTAGTTCCGAATATCCGCCAGCAACTGCTCCACCTCGGCCTTCAGGGCAGCCGTCAGCGGCAACAGCGGCAGGCGCGCGGGGCCGCCATAGTAGCCGTTCAAGTCCATCCCATACTTCAGGCCTGGGATGCCCAGTTCACCTCCGATACGTTGCGCCGCACCGGCGATTCGTTCCTGTTTCAGGCAAGCCAGAGCGGCATCGCCTTCCTTCCAGGCAGCATAAATCTCATAACAGGCGGTCGGAGCCACGCCGGCAAAAGCCACGACTCCGCCGACGGCTCCCGCCCGCAACGACGTTTCGAGTTTCTGCGCCAGGCCCGCCAGTATCTGGAATCCGACTTCCTTCTGCCGGGTCTTGATCCCACTCACCACAGTCACCGCGGTCGAAGATGGCTTGGTGCCGCCCACTCCCGCTACCTGCACCAGTTCCCCGCCCTGTCCGTTACTGCCGCTGGATGCCTTGAGCATGCGCGGGGTCACCGCGTCAAAAGTTTCAGTAACGGTAACTGACCGCTTCACATGCCGGGTCGATTCTGCCATCTTTCGAATTTTCTCCACATCGCCGCCCGACTCCTTCATCCCAATGATGTTGGGATGGTCCGCCAATTCCACCACCACTTCGGCAGGAATGTCGTATCCGGTGAAGCCCGGGACGTTGTAGATCATCACCGGCAGCGGAGAGCGGTCTGCTACCGTGCGATAGAAGGCCAGCATGTTCGCCGGTTGCATCTGCTTCTTGTAGAAGTGCGGCGTACGCACTAGGGCAACGTCATAGCCGAGTTCAGCCGCATGCTCGGTGAGGCGCAAGGTCTCGCTGGCGGACTCGATGCCGGTGCCGGCGATCAGAACTTTGTTCGGCGTCGCGGCTTCTCGCGCCACCTTAAGTACCACGCGCCGCTCCTCATCGGAGAGCATGACGGCTTCCCCGGTCGAGCCCAAGACCACCAGTCCTGCCGCGGGCGTCTTCGAATAGTGCTCAACGTTGTGCTCGAGTTTTTTGAAGTACACCTTGCCGTCAGGATAGAAGGGCGTCGTGAGCGGAGGAAAAATACCCTGGAGTAGCATGACAGTCAGTCCGGGCGCCGAAAAGTCGTCGCACTAAAGCTTATCAAACTCAGATCCAACTAGCCTGTCATCCTGAGCGGAATCGGAACTTCGCCAAGCGAAGTTTCGGCGGAGTCGAAGGACCCCTATTGAAACGTGACTCTATACACCGCAGTTACGGCCGGGGCGGCAGCGGCTTAACATCCACATTGTGATACGCAGAAATCCACCATCCGTCGTCCTCCCTGGTCAGGACCAGTTGTAGTTTTGCCCGCAGGACTCCATCACTTCCAGCCTGCACCCCGGGCGGCAGCCTGCGATAGCCGGACACCGCCGCATCCACATCAACCACCGCTACATCGGGACGGATGAAGCGCAGCTTCCCAATGGATTGTTGCAGCACACTTCCCTTATAGATAGCACTGAAGATCTCAGCATGGCGCAGCTCAAAGATTTCCCGCCCGTAGGCAACTATCCCGAGCACGTTGGTAAAGCTCCCGTCAGCCGCAAACCTGGCGGAAAAGGCCTTGGCGTCTCCGCGGTTCCACGCGTCGCTCAACCATGCAACCAAGGCTTGGATGGCGGCGGTTTCGTGGGACAAGTCGCGCGGTTGCGTCTGGACGTCGGACATGATTGCACTAGGCCGATCGCCGCTCCGCGGGTGGTACGAAATGCGCGGCCGGCACGGCGCCAATCTGCACCAGCAAGCCCAGCTGGTCCCAGTTGTCCCAGCCTTCGACAATCTTGCCGTTGGAAATCCTCTGGGTCGAAGTGCCGGTGATGGTGACTCTCTTCCCCGTCGGCGCGAACCCCAGGAAGTCCCCGCGGTGGGTCATGGTTGCTGTCCAGCGGGCCGCCACTTTGTCTCCCTCCTCCACCACATGGTCAATTTTTACTTTGAGATCGGGAAATGCACGGCGGAACTCGGTTGCAAAAGTCCTGAACTGATCGCGGCCAATAACGGTGTCATGCTGGGCCTGGCCATGGCCGATGACGTCGGGCGACGCCATCTCGTCAATCGTTTCCATGCGTCCGTTGTTCCACACTTCCTCAAACCAGCGGCGGATCAAAGCGCTATTTCCCTGCGCCATACTGCACCTCCGAGGCCAAACTAGCCCCTTCGGCCTTTCACTGTACGCTCCGCATGCAGGTGCTGCAATGCCTGTACCCGCAGTTCTCCGCGCTGCAACGCGGAGATGCCTTCCGCCGCCGCCCGCGCCGCCGACAGCGTGGTAATGGTAGGGATTCGCGCCTGCACCGCGGCCCGCCGGATGGCCTTCTCGTCAAACCAGGGATCGACGCCGTGCGGCGTATTCACGATCAGGTGAATGCGCTCACCCTTGATCAAGTCCACCACATTGGGGCGTCCTTCTTTCACTTTGTACACGCGCTCCACAGACATGCCTGCAGACTCCAGCACGTCGGCGGTGCCGGCCGTGGCCACCAGTTTGAAACCCATGTCCACAAACTTGCGCGAGACTTCAGCCACGCCCGGCTTGTCATGATCGGTGACGCTGATGAACACCATGCCCTGCGTCGGCAGCTTCTGGCCGGCAGCTGTCTGCGCTTTGGCAAACGCTTCGCCGAAGTTGTCGGCCACGCCCATGACTTCACCGGTGGACTTCATCTCCGGACCGAGCACCGTATCCACGCCGGGGAATTTGTTCCAGGGGAAGACCGGCGACTTCACGTAGTAGCAGTGGCCGGTGTCGAGGTCGGCGGCGCGTTCGACAAATTCTGGCAGAAACTCGCGCAGCTTGCGGCCGGTCATCAGCCGGGCCGCGATTTTCGCCATGGGCACGCCGGTCGCTTTCGAAACGTAAGGCACGGTACGCGAGGCCCGCGGATTCACTTCGAGAACGTAAACCTTACCACTGCTCATGTGTGGGCGGGTCGAAGACCCGTCAGAAAGGCTCGCCCGCGGAATGGCAAACTGAATATTCATCAATCCGACGACCTTCAACGCCCGCGCCAGCTTGAAGCTGTACTCCCGCATCCGCTGCAGGAGATGCCCGGGAATATCCACCGCCGGCAGCACGCAGGAAGAGTCGCCGGAGTGGATGCCGGCCTCTTCAATGTGCTGCATGATGCCGCCGATGACCACATCTTCGCCATCCGAGAGCGCGTCCACGTCCACCTCGATTGCGTCTTCGAGGAAGTGGTCAATCAGCACCGGTCGGTCCTGCGAATACTCCACCGCCTCCTTCATGTAGCGGACGACCATCTCTTCATCGTAGGCGATTACCATAGCGCGTCCGCCGAGCACATACGAGGGCCTCACCAGCACCGGATATCCGACGCGGTTAGCGCCTGCAATCGCCTCTTCCACCGAAGCCGCCATCGCCCCGGGGGCCTGCGGGATTTCAAGTTCGTCAAGCAATTTGCCGAAGCGCTTGCGGTCTTCCGCCAGGTCAATTGACTCGGGAGATGTACCGATGATGTTCACGCCCGCGGCTTTGAGTGGCAGGGCGAGATTCAAGGGTGTCTGTCCGCCGAACTGTACAATCACGCCCACCGGCGCGCCGGAGGAAGCCTCGTGCTCGCAGATGGCGAACACATCCTCCAGGGTCAGTGGTTCAAAGTAGAGCCGATCGCTGGTGTCGTAATCGGTCGAGACGGTCTCCGGATTGCAATTGATCATGATCGTCTCGTACCCGTCGTCGCGCAGTGCGAAGGCCGCGTGGCAGCAGCAGTAGTCAAACTCAATTCCCTGCCCGATGCGATTAGGCCCGCTCCCCAGAATGATGACTTTCTTCCTCTCGGTGGGCGTGGCCTCGTCTTCCTCTTCGTAAGTCGAGTACAAATACGGTGTGTAGCTTTCGAATTCGGCGGCGCAAGTGTCCACTCGCTTGTAAACCGGCGCGATGCCGTGCTTCTTGCGCAGATGTCGAACTTTCTCCTGCGAACCTTTGCCGTCGAGCCTCCACACTCCAGCCAGACGCCCGTCGGAGAAGCCCATGCGCTTGGCTTCGCGCAGTACCTCGGTGGGAATCGATTCCATGGGATGCTTTTCCAGCTCCAGTTGCATGTCGTTAATCTCTTTGAGCTGGTACAGAAACCAGGGATCGATCGACGTCATCTTGGCCAGTTGCTTTACCGTGTGTCCCTGGCGCAAGGCGTAGCGAACGTAGGAAAGCCTTTCGGGATGCGGCGTCACCAGTCGCTGCGTCAGGATCTTGGGCTCGATCTTCTCCGCTCCAACCTTCTTGCCGGTGTCAAGCGCCCTCACTCCCTTGAGCAGAGCCTCCTTGAAGGTGCGGCCAATCGCCATCACTTCGCCGACTGATTTCATCTGGGGGCCGAGGTTCTCATCGGCACCGGGAAACTTTTCGAACTGCCATTTAGGGATTTTTACCACCACGTAATCAAGCGTCGGCTCGAAGCAGGCAGGCGTCTTGCGCGTGATGTCGTTGGGAATTTCATCCAGCGTGTAGCCCACAGCCAGTTTGGCGGCAATTTTGGCGATGGGAAATCCTGTCGCTTTCGAAGCCAAGGCTGATGACCGCGAAACCCGCGGGTTCATCTCAATGACTACCATCCGGCCTGTAGTGGGATGCACCCCGAACTGAATATTCGATCCGCCCGTTTCGACGCCGATTTCGCGAATCACCGCAATGGCAGCGTCGCGCATGGCCTGATATTCGCGGTCGGTGAGCGTCTGCGCCGGGGCGACCGTTATGGAATCGCCGGTGTGCACGCCCATGGGATCGAAGTTCTCGATCGAGCAAATGATGATGACGTTATCGCGCAGATCGCGCATCACCTCGAGTTCATATTCCTTCCACCCCAAAACCGATTCTTCGATCAGGGCCTCGTGGACCGGAGAGAAATCGAGCCCCCTGGCCAGCACTTCCAGCATCTCTTCGCGGTTGTAAGCGATGCCGCCGCCGCTGCCGCCTAGAGTGAATGACGGCCGCACGATGACCGGAAACCCGATCTTGCCGGCGAATTCGAGACCGTCCTTCAGATTGTTCACCAGCGCCGACTTGGGAACATCGAGGCCGATCTTCTGCATTGCGTCTTTGAAATAGAGACGGTCCTCGGCCTTCTTGATTGCGGCCACATTCGCACCGATAAGTTGCACGTTGTACTTCTCAAGCGCCCCGCCGTCAGAAAGTTCAATAGCCAGATTGAGCGCGGTCTGTCCGCCCACGGTGGGCAGAATGGCGAAACCCTGGCCGGGCGACAGCTCGCGCTCGATGCGAATAATTTCTTCGAGATACTCGCGGGTGAGCGGCTCGATATAGGTGCGGTCGGCGATCTCCGGATCGGTCATGATGGTGGCCGGATTGGAGTTGGCCAAGACCACTTCAAATCCCTCGGCCTTGAGCGCCTTGCAAGCCTGCGTCCCGGAGTAATCAAACTCCGCCGACTGGCCAATGATGATGGGGCCAGAGCCGATGATCAGGATTTTCGAGATGTCAGTTCGTCGCGGCATCAGATGTTGATCTTTGCTCTTTCTCCAAAAAGACTCTGTCATCCCGACCGACCCCGTTGATTCGCAAAGCGAATCAAGTGGCGAGTGGAGGGACCTGCTTTCCCGTCCAGCGAGCACTACCCTTTCCACTCCTCCATCATCTTCACAAAATCCTTGAACAGATAATGCGAATCGTGCGGACCCGGCGACGCCTCGGGGTGGTATTGCACGCAGAACAGCGGCAGGTTCCGGTGCCGCATCCCCTCCAGCGTGTTGTCGTTCAAATCGATGTGTGTCAGCTCAACTTCACTCTGCGGCAGTGAATCCGGATCGACGGCAAAGTTATGGTTGTGCGCCGTGATCTCGATCTTTCCCGAGTGCAACTGCTTCACCGGATGGTTGCCGCCGTGGTGTCCAAACTTCAGCTTGAAGGTCTTTCCGCCCAGCGCGATTCCGGCGAGCTGGTGCCCCAGGCAGATTCCGAAAATCGGCTGGCGGCCCATGAGGCGGCGAATGTTGTCCACCGCGTAGGTGCAGGGCTCGGGATCCCCCGGCCCGTTGGACAGAAACACGCCATCCGGCTTCAGCGCCAGTACGTCCTCCGCCAGAGTCTGCGCCGGCACCACCGTGACCCTGCAGCCTTCGCCGCGCAGCTTGCGCAGGATGTTCTGCTTGATGCCGTAGTCGTAGGCTACGACGTGAAACCGCGCCGGATCGTCTTTTACACCGACCACTTCGTCTGGAAGATGGGAGCGTTCGCCGGTCTCCCAAAGATAGGTGCTCTTGGTGCTGACCACCTTCGCCAGATCGGTACCGTCCATCTTAGGGATGGACCGGGCCTTCGCCACCAGTTTGTCGGCGTCATTTTCCAACGTGGAAACCACGCCGCGCATCACCCCGTGGTCGCGCAAGTGCCGCACCAGCGCCCGCGAGTCAATTTCTGCCAGAACTGGAATCTTGAATTGTTCGAGATATTCTTCCGCGACCTGCTGCGAGCGCCAGTTAGAACTGACTCTCGAGAACTCACGCACGACCAATCCTTCTATATACGGACGCGTGGCTTCGTTGTCTTCAGCGTTGGTGCCGTAGTTGCCGATTTCAGGGTTGGTGAGAACTACAATCTGGCCGCAGTAGGAAGGGTCGGTGAAAATTTCCTGATAGCCAGTAATAGAAGTATTAAAAACGACTTCGCCGTAACATTCGCCTTTGGCGCCGTATCCTTTGCCTCGGAAGACTCTGCCGTCTTCGAGCGCAAGCGTAGCTTGCATTCCTGCTCCAGGGAGTGGATTTTCAGAATTTTAGCAGGGATACCGAAATCGCGAAACAAATGATTTCGATGATTTCGATTTTCTTTGCGGCCTCTGCGGGTCTTCTTTGCGATCTTTGCGGTCAAAAGCTTTTGCCGCAAAGGACGCAAAGAAGGTCTTTACCGTACTCTTCCCATCTTGTCCATCGGCCAATATCCGAACACGGCCTTGCCGTAGATGTAGCCAACGTTGACTGGCCCAAAGTCGCGGCTGTCGTTTGACATGGTGCGATGGTCGCCCAGCACAAAGTAGCTATTGGGAGGTACGACAGTCTCGGGATACGAGCGCTGGTCGGCGTAGGCACCGGGAACGTAGTCTTCTTCGAGCGCTTCCCCGTTGAGGAAGACTTCGCCCGAGTCAATCCGGATCCGGTCGCCCGCCAACCCGATCACGCGTTTGATAAAACTTTTCGAGGGATCGCGGGGATAGCGGAATACTACGATGTCGCCGCGCTGGATGGGCTCCAGCCGGTACACGTACTTGTTGACGAAGATGCGCTCCTGGTCGTCGAGCGAGGGCATCATGCTGGTGCCTTCCACCTTCACCGGTTGGTACAGAAAAATGATGATAAAGGCGGAAATTGCGAGAGAAATGACGAGGTCCCGCAGCCACACCGAGAGCACCGGCAGGGTGCGATGTGCAATGGGAATGGGACTCTTGTCTTTTCGGAGACGCGACTCCGGTGGGCGGCTCGGGTCAAGCATTGTGCCTTTCATTATACGGTGAAGCTGGTCTAGTTGACGCTGGCGTCCCGGTTCTCGCTGACCCGCCGTGGTTACCTTGGGACTACTGCCGCCGCACCGCAATTCGGGTTACAATCATTAGACTGAGGGCGTCCCAATCATGATCAAACGCGGATTGACTGTTGTCTTTCTGGGTGTGATGGTACTGGCCGTTTCTGCTCCCTGGGCCACTTCCCAGCAAGATGGGGCCGTGCCCCACTATAACGCTGGTCCGCCCGCCAAGGGCTCAACTCTGCCTCCGATTCTGGGCCGGGAGCAATTGTGGGGCGCGAACGCTCAGTATCCTTTTCAAAGCCATGCCTACGAGCTGGCCGCCAAAATCCCAGCTGTGTTGCATCAGCAACCCTGCTATTGCTACTGCGATCGCGGGATGGGCCACAACAGTCTGCATAGCTGTTTCGAGGGTACCCACGGTGCTGAGTGCGCGGTCTGTCTGAAAGAGCTCTACTATTCCTATTCCATGCACAAGAAGGGAAAGACCGCTACCCAGATTCGTCAGGGCATAATGAAAGGTGAATGGAAGCCGATAGACTTGCAAACCGCGGCCGCCATCAACTGATCCGGCAGGACGCAGTTTGGGCGGAGTTGACGGCGACGCGAATAGGCGTATAACCTGCTGATTCGAGGTGGGTCAGGCTTTTCCACAGGTGCTGCCCAAGGCCCCCTGACCAACAGTCATAACGCTGCCGTCGAGATCGACTGAGAAATGTGGCGAAGGTTTGGCCGGTTTCCTCCAAGCATCTGAAAAAGGAGAGCTTACGAAGAGTTCAGGAAGAGTTTTGCGTATGGCGCAAAAAGCCACACCCAAGAAACCGATGAGTGAAGATCCGCGTTTTGCACAAGCTGTGCAAAACTACGAGGCCGGACTCCGTGCCATGCAGGAGCACAAGTTTGAAAAAGCGAAGGGCTTCCTGCAGAAGGCTGTGGCCGGCGCCAGCAAAGAATTGGCGGACCGGGTCACCGTCCACCTCAATACCTGTAACCAGCATCTGGAGCGCTCTGCCACCCAGTTCAAGGGCCCGGAAGAGCACTACGATTACGCGGTTTCTTTGATGAATGTGGGAGACTACGTGACCGCCCGTGAGCATCTGGAAAAGCTGTCCAAGCAGGTTCCTAAAGCTGACTATGTGGCTTACGGCCTGGCCGCTCTCGATTGCCTCACCGGCCATCTGGAGGATTCGCTGCGCCATCTGGATGAGGCGATTCGGGTGAACGCAGCCCTTCGTTTCCAGGCACGAAACGATACTGATTTCCAGAACCTGGCGGAAGATCCTCGCTTCACCGAGTTACTGTATCCCGATCCAGGAGCTGAGTTCTCCCCGGAATCAGCAATCCCTGAGGAAAATGGCTAGTCGTGGATGTGCCTGAACCCCACCGGCGCTTACTGCGGTCACGGGGAAGTATGTCGTCAACCAGTCTTCGGGTCGTCGCTATCGGTGGCGGCACCGGTCTCTCCACTCTGCTCAAGGGGCTTAAGCGCTACGTTACTCGGGCCGGTTCCCTGGCAACGTCCGGCCATCCTGAAATCAGTGAACTTTGCGCCGTGGTCACAGTCAGCGATGATGGCGGCTCCAGCGGGCGTCTGCGCAAGGAGCTCAATATGCTTCCTCCCGGAGACATTCGCAACTGCATCGTTGCCCTCTCCGAGGATGAGGCCCTGCTCTCCCGCCTGTTTCAGCATCGTTTCGTAAAAGGATCAGGACTCGAAGGCCATAGCTTCGGCAATCTGTTTCTGGCGGCCTTGACCTCGATCACCCGCGACTTCAGCGAGGCTGTCCGGCTGTCTTCGGAAATCCTGCTTACCCGGGGACACATTTTTCCCGCCACGACCTCGCACGTCGAACTCGAGGCCCTGATGGAAGATGGCACCAGGGTTCGGGGGGAGACCAAGATCACGGCCAGCAGCGGCCGGATCAAGCAACTCTTCCTCGACCCTCCGGATGTGCAACCGCTGCCCCAAACTCTGGAGGCGATGGCACGCGCCGACCTGATTACGCTCGGTCCCGGTTCCCTGTTCACCAGCCTGATCCCCAACCTGCTGGTTCCGGGTATCGCAGAGGCCATGGTCAATTCCGCAGCGGTGAAAGTCTATGTGGGCAACTTGATGACCCAAGCTAACGAAAGCCTTGGCCTGACTGCCTCCGATCACATCCGCGCGTTGAATTGCCATGCCCAGGTCAAGCGCATTTTCGATTTCGCGCTCCTCAATCGTGCTCCTGCACCCCCGGCCCTGAAGGCCAAATACGCCCTGGAAGGCGCCAATCAGATAGTGGCTGACCTGGAAGCCATCGAGGAAATGGGTGTTATCCCAGTCCTGGGCGACTACTTGGACGAGAAGAACATGGTGGCCCGCCACCTGACCGACCGGATTGCGAGTGACCTGATGGAACTGGTGGCCCAGGCCCCAGGCGGAACCCGCGCCGCCACCCCATAGCGGGTGGGTGTGGAGTGGGTGGTGGGTCAGTGGGTGGTGGGTGTGGGTCGGACACTCTTGTCCGACGCCTTTGACTTTGATTTTTGGTTTTGACTTTCTCTTTTGTGTTTTGACTTTGACTTTTGTGTTTTGACTTGGTTTTTTTCTTCTTCGACTCTGATTCTCGAATCGCAGAAGACCAATCCGGCTAGGACCTAAGTCAAATCAAATTCAAAATCGTCGGACAGGAGTGTCCGACCCACACCAGCCAGTAACCTACGTAACCCTGCCTGGCACGGAGCTCTCGCGGTATATTGGATCGAATGCCGAAAGCCAATAACCAAACACCTCGGGCGCCCAGGACCGCGATTGCCATCCTGGCCGCGGGCAAAGGGACAAGGCTGAAGTCGAAACACCCCAAGGTGCTGCACGAGGTCGGCGGAAAGCCGCTTCTGGCCCATGTGATTGCGGCTGCGACCAAAGTGGTCCCAGCCGAGGACGTCTTTGCCATCATCGGACATGAAGCCGAGCGGGTGCGCAGCACGGTGGCCGCTACCGGTGTAGGATTCGTTCTTCAGCAGGAGCAGCGCGGTACCGGACACGCCCTGATGGTCGCCCGCGAAGCGCTGGCGCCCTACGATCTCGTCATCGTGCTCTCCGGCGACGCCCCGCTCATCACTTCCCAGACCATCGAACAGCTACGCGATTTTCATCTTTCGAAGAAGGCCGCGATGACGCTGCTCACCGCCCATCTGGGAAATCCCAGCGGATACGGAAGAATCGTCCGCAAAAATGCCGGACAGGCCGACGTCAAGGCGATCGTGGAACAGAAGAACCTGACTCCGGCGCAGCAAAAAATACGTGAGATCAATGCCGGCTTCTACGCCTTTGACGCCAAGGCGCTGTTCGACCGCATCGACAAACTAGGCACCGACAATCATCACGGCGAGTTTTACCTCACCGATATGGCGGCGATTCTGGCCAAAGCCAAACAGCGTGTGGTCGCCGTGCAAGCCAGTAATGCCCATGAAGTCCTGGGGGGCAACACTCGCGCCGAACTCTCAGAGATTGATCAGCACATGCGCCTGGCCAAGTGCCGGCAGCTGATGGACCAGGGGGTCACCATTCTGTTTCCCCAGACCTGCGTCATCGACAACGACGTCGAGGTGGGCGCCGATACTGTCATCGAACCCAGCGTCCAGCTGCGGGGGACAACCCGGGTCGGCAGCGACACGCGTATCGGTTCTTACAGCGTAATCCTAAGCTGCGACATAGGAGACAACGTGCTGGTCCAGACCGGCTGCGTACTTGAACACTCGGTGATCAAGGCCCGAGCCTCTCTTGGTCCCTACAGCCATCTGCGTCCAGGGTGCGAAGTCTGCGAAGAAGCACATATCGGAAATTTCGTTGAACTCAAGAAGACCCGCGTCGGCAAAGGCTCCAAGGCAAACCACCTGACCTACCTGGGAGACACCGAAGTCGGTGAGAAAGTAAATGTCGGCGCCGGAACCATCACCTGCAACTACGACGGTGTGAACAAGCACAAAACCATCATCGAAGATGGGGTGTTCGTCGGCAGTGACAGCATCCTGATCGCGCCGCTTCGCATTGGCAAGGGCGCCTACGTGGCCGCCGCCACCACAGTCACGGAAGATGTCCCACCGGATTCTCTGGCCCTGGGCCGAGCCCGCCAGATTGTGAAAGAAGGCTGGGCCAAACAGAAGAGGGAAAAAGCCCAAGCGCAAAAAGCCAAGTAACCCTGTCATCCTAAGCCGAGCAGCCGCTTCGCGCAGCGAAGCAGCTGCGCAGTCGAAAAACCCCTATAAGCGGATCCACGACGGGGTGCCTGCGGTATTCTCGGCGAGTCGCTTAAAGAAAAATTCCCTTGAAGCAATCATAGGTTTATTCGGTAGGGGTCCTTCGACTCGCTGGATCGTCCGCGAAGCGGACGATCCAGCTCGCTCGGGATGACACTGCTAACTGATTCGCGAGCTCCCTACTTCGACACCG
>Ga0326726_10000283_pt1 | contig 48879 bp, 42 predicted proteins | sample MHFenrmetagenome_2_FD_207603 | JGI IMG/M metagenome (GOLD analysis project Ga0326726, IMG submission 207603) | Lab enriched peat soil microbial communities from Michigan Hollow, Ithaca, NY, United States - MHF15MN | ecosystem: Environmental > Terrestrial > Soil > Wetlands > Peat | place: USA... | reverse complement strand
CGCTTGAATTCAAGTAGCTCACCGGCTCGGGATGATCTCTGTAATCGCTGTTGCGCGAAGTCACATCCTCCTCGGTTCACGATTGACGCAGGGTACATACCTTGCATTTTCTGAAGAGCGTTGGTATCTTTCTGGCCATGCCCCTCGTCCCACCGTATATCGAGTCCCTCGAGCCTTACACACCGGGGAAACAGGCTGCCGAGCTACAGCGTGAATTCAGCCTCGCTAAGGTGGTCAAGCTGGCTTCAAACGAAAACCCCCTCGGCCCCTCCCCCCTTGCACTGAAAGAGCTCCAACTACATTACACAGAACTTCACATTTATCCGAACGGAGGGCTCGATCTTCGACAGGCCCTTGCCAACCGTTTTCACCTCAATATGGGCAATGTGATCACGGGAAGCGGTTCGGAAGGGATTATGTCCAATATTTTCAGGGCGTTCCTGTGCGACGAAGACGAAGCCCTCACGTCCGAAGGGACCTTTGTCGGGTTTTATGTCCTTGCCCGGACGCGCGGGACAAGGCTCGTTACCGTCCCCCTGAAAGACTACCACTACGATCTCCCCGCTATCGCGGATCACATCACCAGGAACACGAAAATCATCTACCTGGCCAATCCCAATAACCCGACAGGCACTGTCTTCACCAAGAAAGAGTTTGACCTCTTCTGGGGAAAAGTCCCGGACAATGTTCTGATTATTCTTGACGAGGCCTACTTCGAGTATGCCCAGGAAGATCCTGACTACCCGGATTCAATGCATTACCGGTACGATAACGTCATCACGCTCCGGACATTTTCCAAGGCATACGGGCTGGCAGGTATCAGGATCGGCTACGGATTCGCCCACGATCTCCTCATTGGAAACTTGCTGAAGGTGAAGCTGCCGTTCGAGCCGAGCACGCTCGCCCAAGCGGCAGGAATCGGGGCCTTGCGCGACGAAGAATTTCTGCGAACAACGCTTGCCACCAATGCGAAAGGAAGAGAAATCCTGGAACACGGCCTGCATTCACTCGGGCTCCACACTATCCCTACACACGCCAATTTCTTCTGCGTGCACTTCGATAGCGAGAAGGTCGCCCTCGGCATCTACCAGGAACTCCTTCGGCACGGGGTGATCGTCCGGCCGCTCAGACCCTTCGGTCTTCCCCACTGTCTCCGGATAACGATCGGAACGCACGAACAGAATGATATTCTACTGGGAGCCTTGACGCAGCTCCTTGCGCACACTCCACTGACAACAGCAAGAGAGTGACACAATAGCGTTTCCCCGTTTGTCGATTCTCGAATACTGACATACCCCCCGTGAGAATGCCCATGACACGAAAAGCCCTGTTCTCCCGTTTGCGGTGCGCATTGACGCTGAGCATACTCTTGACATTGAGCTTACTCTCCCTCTCCTGCCAGGCAGTGCAGGAAATCACGCAGGCTATGACAAGCATTTCCCATCTCAAATTCCGGTTGACCGGAGTGAAGGAGTTCCAGCTCGCAGGCGTCAGCCTGACGGGCAGATCTTCCCTCCGCATTTCCGACAGCCCTGCCCTACTCTCCGCTGCAGCGCAGAGGAAACTTCCCGCATCATTCACGCTGGAAATCGCCGCCATCAATCCAAACGATGGATCCGGGGGAACAACGAAAACCTCTGCGACTATTGCAGCTCTGGACTGGACGCTTCTGATTGACAACACGCCAACCATCACGGGCGACCTCGCCGCCCCGGTGACCATCCCCGCAACTGGCCAGCAGGTTATGATCCCTGTGCGAATGAACCTCGATCTGATCCGGTTTTTCGAGAACAAAGGCGTTGAAAACCTCGTCAATCTCGCTCTCGCCATCGGAGGGTCGTCAGGCTCACCCAGCCGGCTCACGTTGCGCGCCCGGCCAACCGTCCAGACCGCATTCGGCTCGCTCCGCTATCCGAAAGAGATTGACGTTATTGACCGGGAGTTCAGGTAAGAGAAGAGGTTGGAAACTGCAGCCCCTTTCGAGGATTTCCACATTACGGCATATCAGGAGCAGTTTCCTTGCGGTAGTCAGAGGGGACCGCAAAGAGATGGTCTTCAAGCGAACACCTTATTATCTTCGTGACCTCCGAAGATTCAATCACCCTCCCTCCGAGCTTCGTCCGCGCAATCATTGGGAAGTACCCTAGCGCAGCGAGCGCGTCGTTCATTCCACTGTTGGACTCGCTGACATCCGATCCGAATGCCCGGGCAATTGTAGCCGCGAGCGCCGTGAGCTTTCTTGTCCCCCAATATTCAGTTTGTGCTTCCTCACTGCGCAGAATCAACTGATCGCACAGAAACCCCAAGATCTTTTTCGATCTTCCGGTCTTTCTGATCTGGGGGTGCCCCGGCTCCTGCCTCCCCTCCCCCACCCGGTCCTGGCCGGCCGTACGCATCTCGAAAAAAGTTCTCCCCTTTTCGTCGAGAATCCAGACCACTCCGAGATCGCGACGATAGATAAGGACAGATGCGGGATTCGATCCGAAAGCCGAGATTTCCGTCCGGACCATGTCGCCCTTCACCCGCAATGTCATCGTGTATCTCTGCAGTTCGCCCAGCTCGTCCGTCGTTGTGTTCCGACTTTCTACAACACCCTCAAAGGCCGTCTGCGCCCGCAGCCAGGTCGAGGCAGCGCCAGGAAAAAGCGCCAGCAACAGTATGAGCAGAGTCGGTTTCATTCTTGGTCAGGATCACCTGACACTTTTATTTCATGAGCATCATCTTGCGGGTCTCGACGAAATTATCGGCGGTGAGGCGGTAAACGTACATGCCGCTTGCCATTCCGTTCGCGTTGAACCGAATCGTATGGGAGCCCGGATCCTGCCTCCCATGCACAAGCACCGCAACCTCTCGCCCGAGCAGGTCATAGACCACCAGCTTGACATCACTGACGACTGGCAATTGATAACTGACGACCGTTGTCGGATTGAAAGGATTGGGGAAATTCTGCGCGAGACCGTACTCCGCGGGAAGGGCCGGGGAAACCACTCCAGTCCCCTGCTCGAACACGGAGTACCGCAAAACTTCGCCATTACTCGTAACCCCCCAGCCGCGGGAAGTATCGGCGAAGGAAAGATGGTTAATGCCTCCGCTGAATGGGGACGCCACCTGGGCAACCCAGGTACCACCGCCGTTGGGCGATCTGAAGAGCTCGATGGCTGTCGACGCCCACACCAGAGGTTCACCGGGAGCCAAGGCTATGCCGGTCACGGTCGCACTCGATGGGAAACTGATCGTCGCCCACGAAAGACCGCCGTCTGTCGATCGCCCAACCACGCCGTCGTTGTGGCCGACAACTCCGGTCAAGCTATCGCGAAAAGCCAATGCGAAGCTTGAGGAAGCACCGCTCGCAGCATTCTGCCATGTCGTGCCCCCGTCCGACGTGCGCCAGATTCGGGAAACATTCGTTCCAAACCAACCGTGGCGGGAATCAGTCCATGCGAACGAATTGTTCCAGCCGGCTTCGCCTGTCGTTCCGACAGGCTCGCTGGCAAAATGGTTCCAGGTTGATCCTCCGTCCGTAGTCCGCAGCAGGACGAATTGCGACGACCCGGAAGGAGGGTCGCCAAGTGCATATCCAACCTGTGCATCAAAGAACCGCAATCCGTCAATGAACCCGGATTGGCTACCCGGATAAGGCTGCGCACTCCAGGACTGTCCCCCGTTCGTGGTGGCATAAATTTGCCCTCCCCCGGTCCCCACCCAGGCCCGGTCCGCATCGAATGCCTCAATGCAGTAGAGATCTACAGGAGGGAGGTTCGACGTCACCGACCCCCAGACTCCACCGCCATCGGTTGTTCGCAGGACAACAGGCTCCGTTCCCGAGCCGTTGCCTCCACTGGCCCATGCGACAGCACGATTCACCGCGCGGACACTGAACAAGGACAACGTCGTCGGAGAACTCTGGACAAGCCAGAGAGGCGCCGAGGGATAGACATTCGTCCGAAGAGCGTAGGCATCGGCTTCGTTTCCGTTAGACGCCCATTCCAGTTTCAGCACCACAGTCCGCGCGGTGGCGAATTCCGATACCCGACAGACAAAAGCCGGAATGTCAACTTCCTCGCCCGGTGCGATGGCAGTGATCATGGCTGTCCCTGACAAAACTCCGAGTTCCGGATCGAAGCTGGAAAGCCTGAACTGGACAGCGTTCGCCGCCGCAAAGAGGAGGTTTCGAACTCTCACATTCACCAACACGGTATCGCCCCTGACAAAAAGGGTTCTTCCCGTCGAAGTCACGAGCGTGGTGGAGATGACTTCAAGGGCCGCGTGGTTTTCGGCAAGGGCGCGAGCGAAATTGACCCTCCCCCTTCCGAGTTTGCCCGATTCTACCTCATTTCCGAAGACGGCGTCAATCGAGTCTGCAGTCACGCGGATCTGCGCGGCCACCTGCTGCGGCGTCCAGGACGGACGGGCTGCCCGGAGAAGCCCTGCAAGACCGGCAACGAGTGGGCTCGCGTAAGACGTTCCGCTCCCACCATTGCCGTACCCACCATTCGTGAGTGCACTCCAGATACTCACGCCCGGCGCAAAGACCGGAACGGATACCCCGTAGTTTGAAAATACTGCACGGGCATCATCACTCGAATTGGTGGCACCAACGCCCAGAACGTTTCTGTAACTCGAAGGATAATGGGGCAGATAATCGTTGTTGCCGGAATTGTTACCTGCCGCCGCAACCACGAGAGCACCCGCCGCGGCCGCAGCGTTCATGACCTCCTGCTCAAAATTCGAATATCCTCCTACTCTGCCCCAGCTGCAGTTGATCACCCGGGCTCCCATTCGCGCGGCATACTCGATCGCTTCGTAGCCAAACTGAATGAGATTGTCACCACCTGTGGCCGCGGCACACAGAGGCATGAGAGAACAATTCCAGCTTGTTCCCGCCATACCTTTCCCGTTGTTCGTAGCGGCTCCAAAATGACTCGAGACCGCAGTGCCATGACTTGCGTTGCCGGGTTGAGTGGGAAGCCCGGTCGGGTCATTCGTGCCGGTGGTGAAATTCCATCCGACGACATCGTCCGCAAATCCGTTGCCGTCCTGGTCTATCCCGTCTTCATCCCCCGCCGGCGGAGGACCGGAGTCAAATGCGCCATTGTGGTTGATATCCTCGGCATTGTTGACCCAGAGACCAGGCTGCAGATCTTCATGCCTCCAGTAAATACCTCCATCCACTGTCGCAATCGCAACCGACGGAGATCCTTTGGCAATTGACCATCCCGCGAAAACATTCATCCGGGTCAGCGCCTGGATCTGGTTGGGAAGAAGAGGGTCGTTCGGCGTATCCAACACTTGTTGGTAATATTTCGGCTCGGCGTATTCAATCTCCGGCATTCGCGACAGACGCTGCGCCACAGTTTCAGGATCTCGTTCGGACGGGAACGCCACAAGGTAGATCCTTGTCAGGTCGTACGCTTCCCCGGCCCCTTTGTTCAGTAGCGGAGGTCGGGCAAAGGGGAATGCCCGTCGAACCGTGCTGACCCCTTCCGCACGCATGGCATTCCCGGCCGGGGTTGCCCCCTTCAACAACCCGCTGCCGTCCAGAACTCGCCCCGTTCTCACCTTGACCACCACGATGCCGGGAATGACCCCCGCCGGTCGCGCAGCATACGTTCCGCCCGTCCTACGGGCCGCCTCCACTGCCAAGGTGAACAGCAGCAAAATCAGCGTAAGAGTCACTCCCCTTCTCACATCTCATCTCCCTTCATTTTCAGGACGACCGACGCCTTCCGAGTAGAAAAACGGGAAGCAACGCCGCACCGGCGATAAAACCACCTGCATGAGCCCACCACGCTACCCCACCTCCAGCCTCTTCCAAACCACCTGAGAGGTATGCTTGAATGACCTGAAGAATGAACCAGAATCCCAGAAAAACGAACGCTGGCACCTCGATGATCGGGAACAGGATCACCAGAGGAATTATCGTCAGGATGCGGGCACGCGGAAATAAGAGGAGATACGCACCAAGGACACCTGCGATGGCACCGCTGGCCCCCAAAATGGGAATAACTGAATCCGGATTCGACCAGACCTGCGCGGCCGCTGATCCCACACCGCACAACAGGTAGAAACAGAAGTATCGTCCGTGCCCGAGACGGTCTTCAATATTGTCGCCGAAAATATAAAGATAAACCATATTCCCCAGCAGGTGGAGCCACCCTCCATGAAGGAACATCGACGTCACCAGAGGAAGAAACGCGGGAAGGATGGGGACCTGCCCCCCGACCCCAAGAGTAACGGCGCGGGGTAGGACAGCAAACTGCCTGAAGAAGGCCTCCTGGTTCTCACGAAGGGAAAGTTCGTAGAGGAAAACGATAAGACAGGCGCCAATCAACAGGTAGTTGATGAACGGCGTGGACTGGGATCGGTTCTTGTCGCGTATGGGTATCATACGTTCTTACGAATGATAGTACTCACAACACGTTCGATTGTCAAGGTCCCCCGCACCTTGACTTTCGCGCGGCTTTTTCGTTAGTTGACTCCGGAACGAACGGAAAGGGCTCGAACATCGAAGTGTTGGTACGACGATCGAGGTGAATTGAATACGAGCTTCACCAACACTGTATGATGCAGAGCATGAAAATCCGTTATCGCCGACCGTCAACCCTCGCCTCTTCAAGGTTGTCGTTCGGCTTTTTTGTCGCCCTGCCGATGCTTCTCCCTCTGTTGGGGGGCTGCGAAGACCAGCACCTCGGGCCACTCGATCCCGACGGCTCTCCACCCTTTATTCGTGCATTCCTGATCGCTCCCGATTCGGTCTCTCTCAACACGCTGACTCCGTCTAACGGTCAATACGGAATAACTCTCCTGTGCCTGGCACAGGTATCGGACCCCGATGGTCCCTCGACACTCGGCCCCGTCATCGCCGACGTTGTGCCACCCGGGGGAGGAGATCCCCTCCTCTCTGTCGCGCTTGCCACCGACAGCACAGGTGGCAATGTCCGATTCTTCAGCGGTCAAATCCGGTTCTCCGTCACAAAGACCGAAATCGGGGCGTATCGCGTCGTCCTCCGGGCCACCGACCAGCAACGCCTATCGGGCAATACGGTCGATCGGCGACTGATGGTATGGAGAACCAACGCGCCTCCGGTCATTTCCAACCTGGTCGCGCCGGACACGGTTGTCCTCCCCCCAGGAGACACCGTGCATATTCCCATGTCCATAACCGTATCGGACTCCAACGGTGTCGCCGACGTCCGCGAAGTGTTTTTCCGGAGCCTTGACTCCTCCGATCCGACGAAGAAATACCTCCTTCAGGACAACGGGGACCTGAAGAACTATGGCGATCAGACCGCAGGAGACGGCATCTACTCAATCATCGTTCAGCTTACCGATTCCCCAACGGTACGGAAGACATATCGCTTCGCGTTTCAGGCCCTCGACTCGTTTGCGGATACGAGCGCGACACTGTTTCACTCCATAACCGTCCGGTAGCGATGCGCAGATCCTCGCCATGGCCGTGGTTTTTCCCCCTTGCCTTCACGCTGACACAGCTCGGCGCATCCCAGGGTCTCTATCCCGGCTCCCCGCGTCTGGACGCTGCAACCCCATCAGGAGGATCACCGCTTCCCACAAATTCGATCTCCCACATCACCGTTAATCGGACAGAACTCTGGATAGGGACGGGGAAGGGCCTCGCGCGTACCGTCAATGGGGGTGTCACCTGGCAAAGTTTTGGGTCTGTGCCGCAATTCTCCCGACCGGGCATCTTCGCTGTCGCCGCCCGAGGGGACACCCTCTGGTGCGCCACCGGATACACGAAAGAGGTGAATGGGCAGAATGTGCAAACCGGCGCGGGCCACGCGTACTCCACGAACAACGGTCAAACGTGGGCTGGACTCCCACAGCCCCTGGACGGGCCGGGCGACAGCCTTCTGACATACGGAAACAACCAGATCAGGATTCTCCCCATCGTCGTCCCGGAACAGAATGTTACGTTTGATGTGGCTCTGACCGCACGGGAAGTGTGGATCGCGAGCTGGTCCAGTGGCATCAGAAAATCGACAGATCTTGGCGCGACATGGCAACGGGTCATCCTCCCCTCCCGTTCCCGCAACGCCATTGCCCCGACGGACTCGCTCGGCTATACGAACATTGACCCGCGGGAGGACAACAACTACCTTGGCTTTGCCGTCGCCGCGGAAAACGATTCGGTCCTGTGGGCCGGGACTGCAGGGGGCCTCAACAAATCCACGGATGGGGGAATCAGCTGGACTAAGTTCACACGCGACAACCAGCTGCACCACATCTTGAGTGACTGGGTGATCGCGATCGGTATCCAGCCTCTGGGAAGCCATTCACGCGTCTGGACCACGAACTGGCCTGCCGAAGGGGCCGGCCAGGAATTCGGGGTCAGCGCAACAGACGACGGCGGCACCACGTGGAAGAACCATCTCCGCGGAGTGAAGGCTTATGATTTCGCTTTCCTGGATTCCATCGTCTATGTTGCGACCGATGCAGGACTCTACCGGAGCGACGATGGCGGTCTTTCGTGGACCAGGACCGGTGATATCGTCGACAACATTTCGGGACACCGGCTCTATTCCCCCGCATTCTTTGCGGTCGGAGCGATGGGAGACACCGTGTACGGCGGGAGCAACGAAGGGCTGGCCAAGACTTTCGACAATGCTACACATCCTTTCGGGGAAGAATGGGCTGTTCTCCGCGCCTATCAGCCCCTTCCGGGAACCGGATCGGCCTATGCGTACCCAAATCCTTTCTCTCCCCGCTTCGAGTTCACTCGGATTCACTACACGACCGGCACGGCGGGAGGGACCGTTTCGATCGAACTGTTCGATTACGGGATGAACAGGGTACGCACGGTCCTTTCACGAGCATCCCGGGTCGGTGAGCACGACGAACTCTGGGACGGACGGAATGACGCAGGAGATATCGTTCCAAACGGCGTCTACTTTTATCGCGTGCTCTTCGACGACCAGGATCCTGTCTGGGGAAAGATCATGGTGCTGCAATGACGGAGTACAGGATCATCGCACGGAGTATTTTGCTCCCCGTACTCCTCGTTGTCTGCGGGGCGAGCGGGGCGGCGCAGATCGGCGGCAAACCAGGAGCGTACAGCCGGATGGGATTCGGCGCCCGCGGGATGGGACTCGGCAACGCGACCACGGCTCTGGTTTCAGGAGACATCGTCGGATACGACAATCCTGCCCTCCTCCCCTGGGCCGAATACCGGTACGCCTCCGCCTCCTTCGGGGTCCTGAGTCTTGACCGCTCACTGAATTTTCTTGTTTTCAGCATGCCACTGCAACCGCAGGCCGGCGTCTCTGCCGGAATCATCAATGCCGGCGTCAGCGACATCGATGGACGCGACAATGACGGCATCCCTACCGGTGCGTTGAAGACTTCAGAGAATCAAGCATTTCTTTCGTTCGGCGTTCGCACCAGACCCGGACTCTCACTCGGAGCCACCGTCAAGCTCCTGTATTACCACCTGTACACCGACATGAGGTCGCTGACGGCGGGGATTGACCTGGGGGCGTTCTATCCAGTCACAGAAGAACTGGCCGTAGGCGCGACCGTACATGACATCAACTCGAAATACAAATGGGATTCATCGACGCTCTACGGCCAGCAGGGCACGAACCAGGAGGATCGCTTTCCGACACGTGCCACGGTCGGGGCGGCATACCGGCTTCCCGACAGCCTCGGCGTGATTTCTGCCGATTGCGAATTCAGCAACGCAAGTACCATCATCCTGCGCGCAGGCGCGGAGATTCCACTCGTCCCGGCATTGACGCTTCGTGCGGGTGTCGACCGGATCGATCTTAAAGAGAAGGGGAACGGCATCAGACCCGCCATCGGGTTCACCGCCGAACGGTCATTCGGCTCCTGGATTCCGCGTCTCCACTATGCTTTCGTGCTCGAACCTTTTTCGCCGGGCGGGCTACATATGATTTCGATTTCGGTACGATTCTGAGCAATGATCAACCGAGTATTCAATACCCGCCAGCTCCCCTGGATACTCCTGGGTGTGCTGGTCAGCGTCGGGAGCGGTAGCATCGCGCCCGCCTATGCGCAAGCAGGACGGGCCGGCCTGTCATTCCTGAAGCTCGGAACCTCCGCGAGGGGGATCGCGATGGGCGATGCGATGGCTGCCTCCGTTCAGGGTCCCGCATCAGTCTCATACAATCCTGCGGGGCTGGTCACAGACGACACCAGCTCCGCTGCAGAGCTCCTCTTCACCCACCGGGAATGGATCGAAGAAACACGGATCGAATTCCTCGCAGGGAGCGCGCACCTTTCCGACAATCAGGTCATCGGGCTGGCCATCACGTCAACCACTGTCCCGGACATTCAACTCCGCACACGGCCCGGTGAACCGGAGGGAACATTCACCGCCCGGAATTTTGCTGCTGTCGGTTCCTACGCCCGCGCTTTCACCGAGGAACTGGCGATCGGGATCGCGCTAAAATTCCTCTACGAGAAGATCCTGATTGATGAGGCATCGGGGTTCGCAGTCGACCTCGGTGCCCGGATCGCCACCCCCATCGAGCACCTGAACGTCGGTGCCTCTCTCGCAAACCTCGGATCTATGAGTTCTCTGCGCAACGAAGCAACGACGCTCCCCGCCTTGTTCCGGCTCGGCCCGGCATACTCCTTCGACCTCAGCAACGAACGCGCCGTCGTGCTGACGGCGGTCGACCTCCTCTATCTCTTCCCGGAAAAGAGGACCTACCTGAATTGGGGAGGAGAAGTGGAGTTTGACCGAACTGTGGCAGTCCGGGGAGGGTATCAGTTTGGATCAGAGGGGCGAGGTTTGACGGCAGGGATGGGACTCCGGTATGGCATTGTGCGCCTGGACTATGCGTACGCAAAACTGTCCCAGGACCTCGGCAACACGCATTCCTTTACGCTCGGGCTCACGCTGTAACGAATGTTTTACCCACCACGTTTTCGGACACGTTCTACTTCCCCGACGATCGCATCCAGGTCAATCATGGCAATACACTCAAGATTGTACGGACATTGACGCCTCCAGCAGGGTGAACAGGGAAGGCCCGTCGGCACAAGCTTGATTCCCCTTCCGTAAAGCTCGATCTCCTGCGGACAGCTCACACCGAACCAAACGATGACGTGCTTCTTCAAACCGATCGCGGCATGCATGCCGAAGGAATCCCCGGAAATTACCACATCACAGAGATTGATGTAGCAAAGCCCGCGACGCACCCCCTCCTGCGTCGGCGTCGAAACCACTTTCCCCCCCACACGCCGGACAATCTCCGCGTTGCGCTCCGTCTCTTCCGGCCCACCCAACAGCGCCAAACGTATGCCCGGCAGGGACGAGAGCCGATCGATCAGCGTAACGTGCTGGTCGATGGTCATTTTCTTGTTCGGATAGAGTTCCGAACACCCGGTGTTGAAACCCACAACCAGATCGCGCCTGCCCGGAGCTCCGGGAGGAAGGCCCACCCTTGATCGGTACTCCTCACAGTACTGCTCTTCCTCTTTCGAAAGAACGAGGGTGTACTCGTCGCCCCGATAGGGAAGGGCGAATTCCTCCGCAAGAAGTTCGGGAACGCTCTTCGTATTGACCAGAAACTTCAGGTGATCATCAAGGCCGAGACGGTAGTTGCCAGTCGCCTCCTCGTTAACAGGAACGATTATACCGTTCTTGTCGAGGCCGAATCCCCGTTTCTCTCGTGCCTGAAGAGCATTCAGGAGCGCGCCAGAGCGCTGGGACTTATCAATATTCAACACAAGATCGAATTCCATCTGCTGCAGGACCAGCCAGCTTTCCGGCTCCCAGACGAACACCATGTCAAGATAGGGGTTGTTGTCCAGAAGTCGATATGCGTTCCGGAGAGTAATCCAGAAGATGCGACTCCGGGGATGAAGACGTTTCAGCGCGGGGAGGATCGTCGTGCTCACCAACACGTTTCCCATTGCATCCAGGTTGATTATCAGAATCCGGTGGCCTATCGGATCGTAATCAACACACTTCTCGGTGCAGACTGTTCCGGGAAAACAGGGCTTGTACCCGGTAAAGCGTTTGCAGTCGGGGATGACCAGGCGGGGTGTTTGATTCTTCTGCTTCCGTGCCGGGGGATGGCTGCTTTTGGACTTTCGTGGTTTGCTCTGACGAGACACGGCTTATCCTTTCCTGAGCAAAATGGTTTGTACGCCACCCGCACGCGGCGCCCCACCAGGAAGTTATCCCCTCCTGGGTCCTGGAAGCCTCCTGGCTTGCTCCTTGGCTGCCTGCAGGCCGCCATCGGGCAATTTGGTGGCAACACGGTGCAGAGTGCAAATCCACCTATTGCAGCCGGTCCCCCCGGGACACCAAGCCGCACAACGAAGATCGGCTATCTGTGAGCGGGAAAAGTCAGGTGGTTTTTTTCAACCAACTCTTCCACCGCACGCCACACCATCTCCACACTCAGCTCTTTCATGCAAGGATGCCCGATGGGACATCTGGTCAGGTTGCAGCCAAGGCACTCCAGGCCCTCGCGGCGGACAACAACATGGTTCCCCCCATACGGTCCCTGGAGAACCGGATTGGTTGGACCATAGATGCCAACCACCGGTGTCCCAACGGCCGCGGCAATGTGCATCGGTCCTGAATCGTTGCTCACGATGAACGCGCAACGCCGGAAAAGAACTCCCAGCTGAAGAAGCGTGGTCGGTGGAGGAATAAGGGGAGTATTAACCATCATGTGACTCAACTGTTCCGTTTCCACTAGCTGCCCGGGGCCCCACGGAAGTACGACGCCAACACCCAGACGCTCCACGAGCCTGTCAGCAAGAGCGGCAAACCGATCCATGTTCCACCGCTTCGTATACCACCCGCCTCCTGCATTCACGCCAACCACTACCCTTCCCTCCGGGAATCGTGCGGAGAGAAATTCATCGACGTACCGGGCGTCCCCCTCTGCAAACCGGAAGGGCACCGATCGATCGACGATCGGGATTCCGATGGCATCAAGGGCGTCGAGATTGAACTGTGTGTTGTGAACCCGGTCCCCGCGCGGGGAGACTAGCGTCGTGTATGCGTAAGTTCTCCCCCGGAAATCAAACCCGATCCTGTGCGGCGCTCTACTAACGTACGTGAGAAGCGCGGTTCGGGGATTCCCGAAAAGGTCAATCACCAGATCGTACCGGGCACGGCGCACTTCAAGCAGATATCGGACGGGATTCCCCTTTTTCCTGTCATACACGAAGACCCTGGTTATGTCGGGATTCCCTTCAAGCAGATCCCTCGCAGGGGGTTCTGTCATGAAGTCGATCCTGGCTGAGGGGAATGCCACACGCAGACTCCGCAGCACGACGGTAGAAAGCAAGACGTCTCCAACGGCGCGCAACTTGATGACGAGGATACTTCGAATCTGTGCCCTGTCGATCAGACCCATCACCCCTCCACATTATCGAGGAGCATGAACTCATGGTCCACTGCGGAGGAACGGCGTGGAATAACCGTTCGCCGGCCCTTGCCAGAATACACACACTCGTCGAACAGTGGACAGCGTTCACATGCGGGTGATGCCGATCGGCAGACCTTGCGACCGAAACGGATCATGTTCGTGTGAAGCGAATAACCTCTCCCGACCGGGATGAGATCGCGCATCGCTTCAAAGGTCTTTTCCGGCGTCGGGCAATGCCGCACGAGTCCCAGGCGGTTGCAGAGCCGATGGACATGTGTGTCAACGGGGAAAACATCTCTCCCCAGCGAGAAAAGAAGCACACATGCGGCAGTTTTTATCCCCACGCCATCGAGGCCCGTCAGATTGTGAATGACCTCCTGATCTGACATTTTTCTGAGGGGTCCCAGGGTATACCGCCCATAGCGGTCCCGCAGACTCTTCAAGACCTTCTGAATCCGCGGGGCTTTCTGGTTTGCCATTCCTCCGATGCGGATTGCCGCACGAACCGCGGAGGGGTGAGCCTCAGCCACTAACCGCCAGCCGGGGAAGCGCCGCCGAAGTTCTCTGTAGGCCCGATGGCTGTTCTTGTCGGAAGTGTTTTGGGAGAGGATGGTTGCGACCAGCATGGCGAGCGGCGGAGGAAGGAGCTTTTTCTGACGCGGGGTGCCAAGGTGCCGCTCCAGCGCCGCCGCAACCCGAGCCACACGCGCCCTCCGGCGACGGTCTCCGCTCACAGCCATTTCCTGAGCTTGAAGAGCCACAGCATTCCCACCGACACAGCGACCATAAAAAGCAGCGTCGCCAGCACCCCGTATTCCCACGTCGCTCCGGGGAGATGCTGGAAATTCATGCCAAAGAATCCCGTGATCACGCTCAGGGGAAGGAAAACCGTCGAGATGATGGTCAGAACTTTCATCACCTGGTTCAGACTATTTGACGTGACCGAGAGGTACGCATCCAGAAGACCGGAAACCGTATCGCGGTATGAATCTGCGAGGTCTGCCATCCTCACCAGGTGATCGTAGACATTCCGGTAGTAGATCATCTCATCACTCGTAATCAAGGCGAACTCGCCACGCGAGAGGCGGCTCAGCATTTCCCGCTGGTAGAAAGCGATCCGCCGAACAGTGACAATGTCTTTCTTCAGGTGCAGAATTCGGGCCATTGTTCGCTGGGTCGCCTGACGGAAGACTTCGTCCTCCATGCCGTCAATCACTTCATCGAGCCGATCCAGAATCGGAGTGTAGTTGTCGACGATGTCGTCGATGATGATGTGGAACAGGTAGTCCGGACCCCTCCCCAGGCTCTGCGGGTTCTTCGCGATAAGCTGGGCGGCATAGGCAACCGAACGCAGAGGCTTGTAATGATGCGTGACCAGTGCACGTTTTGACAGGAACGCACTCAGCTGGCTGGTCTTGATCGCGAGCTTACCCGATGAACGGGAACCGTTTGCGGGCAACATCGTATCGACCGGGTTGAAGATCACAAACAGATAATCTCCAAACTCCTCCACCTTCGGCAGATGACCCTCTTCCTCGCGACCGTGCCCGCAGTCTTCGATGGCCAGCGGGTGGAAATCGAAAAGAGAAAGCAGAACGGTTTCTTCCTCTGCTTCGTTGGGATCCTCCAGATCAACCCATAGAAGTCCCCCTCCCGGGTGCTGGAGGCACTGGGTCAGTTCTTTGAGCGTCAGCTTTCTGATTTCGCCGGATTGAAACTGGAAGATGGTGACCATGCGAGCCGGGTTCAGTCCACTCAGCGAGAAACGGGAGGGTCGTCCCTGGGAAAGATGGCTGCCGGGGCACTGCAACGCCTTGGCATGCCCCAATATAGGGAATTCGCTCATTAATGCAACAACCTGGCGCCCGTTACTCTGTGGTGATCATCACATTTCGCGAAGTGCAGAATGCGTAGCAAGAAGAGACGTCACCCTTTGCACCCCGCTCCCCCACATTGACGCGAATGCCCGATGCATGTTGATGGTATCTCCACACAACGGTCAGTACATTCTCCCATCGCCTTGCACCGTTGGCCTGCTCATCGGTCGTGCAGCGCATTCGGCCCCCGATCCTCTACGCGATTTCTTCTTCCCCTGCTTCTCCTCCTGGTGACCGCAGACACCGGTGCGCAGGACCGCACGGTCAGTCCGATCCCGACAACTGCCCAGCTCTTTGCACGGGGATACGAGGCCCTCAAGATCGGACCCGCGGAAGCCCTTCCTATCTTCCAGGAGATAGTGCGCCGCGAGCCTGCGAACCCGGCTGCCCTCCGTCAACTCGGTTCGATCTATCTCAACCTCGAACGAAAAACGGAGGCGCTTGAGGTGTTCGAATCCTCCGAAAGGCTCTTCCCGTCCGATACCACGCGGCTGCAGCTCGCGTACCTTCACAATACACTGGGGAACAATCGCCGGGCGCTCGCGCTCTTCGGCCTGCTGGTCAGAAGTAAGGACCCCGAAATCGCCACCACTGCCCGCCGCGCCATTGACATACTGACCCCCCTCTATTGCAGTGAGCGTGGTGACTGGTGGACAAGGGCGGTTGGGTCTGCGTATTACGACCACCGCCTCGAGGACGTCATCGCGTCTCTCTCGTTTCAGGTGGGGAGAGAGCTCATCGCAGACCGCCTCCTCTCCGGCTATGGCGGCATCACCGTGAACAAGGATTCGCGGTCAACCGGAGGACTCCAGCCCGTCATCTATTCCGACAACTACGCTCTCACGGCAGTCGGCATCCGGGTCCAACCGGGCCGCTGGTGGACTCTCGACATCCAGCCCGGCATCACCTTCGATCTTCTCGATCGCCCCGGCAGGGACAGAACGGATTTTGATTTCCGTGTTCTGACATCCCTCGGGGGAGGGATCTCCGCGCCGGTACTGGTCTCCCCAACACTTCGCGCGCCCTTTTCGCCATTCCTGGATGCTTTCCTCTCCGCGGGATACTATTCACGGTACGAGAATATGATCGGGTACAGCCAGGCCCGGGCAGGCCTGCGCGCTCTTGCGTACCGGCACAGTGCATTGGATCTCTACCTGCGCGGCGATTTCACTTTTGATGCACTCTCCCGCAACCGCGAATTCTATAACAACACCTTTGAAGGAAGCTTCGGCGCACGGCTCGTGCCGGATCACCGCTGGGGAATAAGCCTCCTGACCGAGTTTCACAGGGGATTCTACTGGATGGCTCCCCCCGCCGGCTCGGGCCGCGACCAATGGTACAACTCGTTCCGTGTGCTCCTGGTGATCGATCGATATCTCTGCCTATAATGGAACAGGTCTACATCAATATCATCCATTTTTTCAAGGCCTCGTATCCGATTCTGTATGGATTCGCGTTCCTCGTCGCCTCGTTTCTCCTGCTCAGCGGCCTGGATGATCTCGCCGTTGATTTCTATTACTGGTATCACCGCCTCTTCCGGCGGTCACGGATCAGGCAGTTCCAGGAACTTCCCGAAAGCTCGCTCCATACCGTCCCGCAGAAACCGATCGCGGTCTTCGTCCCCGCCTGGCACGAACAGGGCGTCATCGGGAAGATGCTGATCCGCGCCTGTGAAACGATCGATTACGAAAACTATGAGATCTTCGTCGGCGTTTACCCGAATGACCCCCGCACGTCAAACGAGGTCATTCGGGTCGCGCGAACATTCCCCCAGGTGCACCCGATCATGGCGAGTCATGACGGACCCTCCACGAAGGCCCAAAACCTCAACGACATCCACCAGGGAATGATCGAATGGGAAAATGTGACGGGCCTCCGGTACGAGATCATCATCCTGCATGACTCCGAAGACGTCATTCACCCCCTCTCCCTGAAATGCTTCAACTACTTCATCCCCGAGTACGATATGGTTCAGCTCCCGGTCTATCCCCTTCCTGCCCCCCGCAGGAAAGTGGTTCACTGGACGTACGCGGACGAGTTCGCCGAAAACCATTCAAAGGACATGGTTGTCCGTCAACTCTTCAGCGGGTTCACGCCCTCCGCGGGAGTCGGTACGGCGTACAACAGGTGGCTGATCGAATTCGCCGGTACCTCCTTTGCCAAGAATATGTTCCGTCGCCAATCGCTTACCGAAGACTATGACATCGCCCTCCGCCTGGCGCTGGCCGAGGCAAACCTCCTCTACCTTCACCGTCCCTTCGGCATGAATATTGCCACCTGGGCGTATTTTCCCCAGACCTTCACCGCGGCGGTCCGGCAACGAACCCGGTGGCTCATCGGCATTTGCATCCAGTCGTGGCAAAACTACGGCTGGGTCGGCGACGTACGGTTCAGACTCACCCTGTACCGCGACCGAAAAGCATTGATGACCAATATCATCAATGCCCTTGCCTATGTCGTCCTCAGTTACGTCCTTCTCTACGAACTGGCGAACTGGGGGTTCGGACAGTACGGCAGGCTGGCCCCGATCGTTTCGAAGGGAACATTCCTCTGGTACATCGTGGTGATCGACACCTGCCTGATGCTCTGGCGGTTCCTTCACCGCTATCTCACAGTCGGATCAGTCTACGGACGACTCGCGGGGCTCCTGTCTGTTCCCCGGCTCCCGGTGGGGAACATCATCAACTTCGCCGCAACGGTGCGCGCGCTGCGGCAGTTTCTCGCGTCGAAACGAAGCAGGAGACCCATCGCGTGGGAAAAGACATCCCACCAGTTTCCTAACGTGAACGAGGCACCGATCTATCAATGAACGCAAAGATTCTCTACGCAGAGGACGAAGAGCAAACCCGGTCACTCGTTGCCGAAGAACTCCGCCAGGAAGGATACGTCGTTGACCCTGCCGAGGACGGCGAGGCAGCCATCGCATTGCTGGCCGGGAGATCCTACGATCTCCTCCTCCTCGACATACGGATGCCAAAAAAGACCGGCCTCGATGTCCTTTCCTACCTCCGGGGACAAAACCGGCATCCCCGCGTTATCATGCTGACCGCTGTCGATGATCTCGCCTCCGCAATCCAGGCCGTAAAACTGGGCGCAAACGACTACCTCACGAAACCCTTCCGCCTCGAACAACTTCTGGCCGCCGTAGAGAGAATCCTCCACCGCTAACCCTCTTCGTTTTTCCCTGTCACTTGTACAAATCTTCAAATCCGAGGCCCGGAATTGGAGAAAAAAACCCGGAAAATGATGCATTCTCTTGGGTGACACTCTTGGCAGAGTTCTTGCAATTACAACGGCACTGAGAAACTCTCAATGTTTACTTCATCAAGGAGATGCACCATGCGGACTCTTGTTATCGTCACTCTGCTGATGGTTTCCGCGGCGCTTGCGGCGGGGCAAGTCACCGTGACCGGCACTTCCCCGGCCAACAACGCGATGAGCGTCAGCACGAATGCCATTCTGAGTGTCACGTTTAGTGCTGCAATTGACACCACGGCTCCGTTTGATTCGGACAACAATTTTCTCACCAATGTCGATAGCACTACAGCCAGGTATTGGAGCACAGACCGTCGCACAGTGTACTTCGCGGCCGTATTAAAGCCGAATACGATCTATTTCGTCCTTTTGTACAGTGTCACGCCTGCAGCGGGCGGGGCGCTCCAGGTGCCGTATGTTTTCTATTTCACGACGGGGACCTCATTCCCCTCGAATCTCTACACGGTCAGCGGATCGATCTCATCGGGAACCACCGGCGTCTCGCCGGCAAACTCAATCATCGTTCTTAACGCAACCCCGTTTACTGGAAACTCACCCACTGCGTTTACGGGCGCCGTCACGGACGGCTCGGGGAATTTCGTCATCCCGTACGTTCCAGCCGGGACGTGGTACCCCATTGCTGCTAAGGACGCAGATGGCAACGGTCAGATCGATCCATCCAATGGCGATCCTATTGCCTATGGCGACAGCGTGACAGTTACCAATGCGAACATCACAGGTCTCGCAGTGATCTTCCGGACTTTCTCGCCTGTAAAATACATGGATGTACGCGATCCCGTCCTCGCCTTCGCGGCATCGACACTCCCTGCGAACCGGGAATTGCGGGTCGTCTCTGCCTGGGGGATGGACTCGCTGGCCCGGTCCAATGATTGGGAGTTCGTGTACACGGTTCCGGGCAATCCCAGTCCCACGGCATTTCGGGCGGACGCCTTCGGTGTGAACCAGGATTCTTTCGGAGGGTGGGACTGGGTCTACTACGCAAAACCGATAACCAACCTTCTCTCTGCCGCACTCCCCGATTCTGTGATTGCGCGAGCCGAGCGGCAGGGCGGCACTGCGTTCAGAGATCAGGCACCCCCCGTCCCGGGCGCGCAATGCCGCATCTACCTCAGGGGCGGTGACCTGCACAACGCTGAATTCTGGCAGCTCATCACGGATACGACCAAGAACTACTGGGGAGTGTCCTACCAGTGGGAAATACAGGTCCGGCCGGATAGCAGCTATTACGTCAGGCAGAAGCTGTTCCTCGCGAACTTCACGACGGCCCAGCTCATAACCTGGACCGGCGTGGAAGAGAAGCAAACAAAGGGAGTGCCTGGCCCATTCTCCCTGGCTCAGAATTACCCCAACCCGTTCAATCCGTCAACCGTGATCACATTCGGCCTGCCCGTCCGAAGCCGCGTGAAGCTTGAGGTCTATAACCTGATCGGTCAGCGCGTGGCAAGCTTGGTCAACGAAGAGAGGAATGCCGGAACGTTTGAAGTCACCTGGACACCTTCTGTACCTTCAGGCGTATATCTCTACCGCATTGAAGCGGTTGGGAGTGACGCACCCTCACAAAAGTTTTTCCAGGTCCGGAAGATGGTCTACGTCAAGTAGTTGACGGGACCGGACCGCGGTCTTCAAGGGCTCCCCGAACCGGGAGCCCTTTTCATTTCTCATGCAATCTCTGGAAAATGTTGCTATATTCTTGCCACGTTTTCCCCATTCCCAACAAGAACTTAAAAATGGAAACTCCCGCCGACCAGAAGCCCACACACAGTCCCCAGTTCCGCCGGCGCCGGGCCCTGAACTGGCTGACCCTTGGATTCACCTACGCTTCCATGTACATGGGACGGTATAACCTCTCCTTTGCCAACAAGTCGCTCTCCGATACGTATGGCTGGGACAAAACCCAGGTCGGCACAATAATCACCGCGGCCCTCACCATCTACGGAATTTCCGCCTTCTTCAACGGTCCGATTGCCGACCGGATCGGCGGCCGGCGCGCCATGCTTATCGGCGCGTTTGGATCGGTGGTGTTCAACATCGCGTTCGGCCTCGGGGCGTATATCGGATTTCTCGGAACCGGAACAGTGTTGCTGGGGTATTTTGCAACCGCGTGGGCATTCAACGCGTATTTCCAGTCGTACAGCGCGCTCGCCCTCATCAAGGTCAACTCCGGGTGGTTCCACGTGCGCGAACGCGGCGTCTTCTCGGCCATATTCGGTTCGATGATTCAGAGTGGACGGGCACTTATTTTCTTCGTTGGTGGAATCGTCGTTGCCATTCTCCCATGGCAGTGGGTGTTTTTCGTCCCTGCCGGCATCATGCTGCTGATGGGGGTTCTCACGTGGCGGTTTGTGCGTGACACCCCCGAAGATGCCGGATACCCTTCCTTCGATACCCACGACGCCACCAGCGGCGATACCGGAAAGGTCGATCTCGCGTACCTGATGAAGAAGGTCTTCACCAATCCGATCACGGTGACGATCGCCATTGCCGAATTCTGTACTGGCTTCGTTCGTCACGGGTTCGAGCAGTGGTTTCCCCGTTATATGCAGGAAGCCCAGAACCTCGCGCTCGACTCCTCAGTCTTCCAGAGGGGAGCCATGAGCGTCGTCATCGCCGGCATCCTGGGTGCTTTCGCGGCTGGGACGCTTTCGGACTGGGTGTTCAAGTCGCGCCGTCCCCCTGTAGCGTTCATCGGGTATTCCCTCCAGATCGTTTGTCTGGCGATTATCTGGAAATCTCCTGGTCTGGAGTGGATCATCGGTGCTTTCGTCGTGAATTCCTTTGCCATCAGCATGGTCCATTCCATGCTTTCCGGCACAGCGTCGATGGATTTTGGGGGAAAGCGGGCGGCAGCGACGGCAACGGGGATGTTTGATGGGATGCAGTACATCGGCGGCGCTGCGGTGGGGTCAGGGATGGGATGGGTACTGGAGACCTTCGGGTGGGGGACGTGGGGACCCAGCATGATCACGTTTTCCTTCATCGGCGCGATCCTGATGATCCGCGTATGGAACGTCACCCCGGGCAAGCGCAGTCCCGGACACTGACAGACTGCTGAAGGAACATCTCCTGGCTGCTTTCTGGGAGCCATCGGGCACCCTTCTCGCTGCCATGTGGGTGCCTGAAGGCCGCCCCCGGGGTGCGAGAAAATCCCACAAATGTAAAAGGGGCCTGCGCTTTCTCAGCACAGGCCCGTTCTATCACCGCCGATTCTCGTTACGTACCCGTCATCCCCCATAGCTTCGTTGTTACCTCATCCAATTCCGCACCGATCAGCTTCGGGTCGAGAGTTTTCTCCGGTTCGTTTTCGAAAACGGCGTAGGGTATTCGAAAACCCCTTACCTCGATAAACGACGGATCCTTCCTCTCCAGCGTATCCCAATCGTTCGTCCGGTAGTAGAACTCCATCTTCTCATCTGGAAGCGAGTGGTACAGAATGGAATCCTCCTGCCCCTTCCGTGCACGCCTCCGATTTTTCCGTACCGACTCTTCGTACGATACCCGAATATAGATAACGGCAGCCCGCTTGAGCACCTCGTCGTGAAGATGCCGGAGAGCATCGTGAATGCCGTCAACTCCTCCCCGGGCAAATTCGACGAGGGTTGTCGTCCTTTCATGGTGCGCGGGGTTGCGGGCGAGTTTCTTCCGGTATTCCAGGTTGATCCGCTCGATATAAAGATCCCAGACGAACGGATCAGTGAAGTAATACTTTTCATCGGTCCAGAGCCGCTTTTTCCCGTGACGGGTCAGAATGTCGTCAATCTCGAACGTCTCCCAGACATAGACGAAATCGTCAAGTTCTTCGAAATCACCGATGTGAAAGCGCCGCAACCGTTCCTCCGCCTGACACTTTTTGAGAAAATCGATAAGCTCCGACTTTCCCGCCGCGGGGCGCCCGGTGATGATGAGGATGGGAAAATGCTGATGAGCCACGGTAGGTCTCCACAGCTGAAACGAGATGGTCTAGTGTTCTTCTTCGATCGCGTACAGCACTTTCGGTTCGATGATCCGGAGACGGCGAATCTGCTTCTCCACCGCCTCGAACATCGTCTGGTGCAAGAAGTACGGCTGGGGAATTTCAAGGCCGAGGTACCGCCTGGCCTCCCCTACCATATAGTCGCTGGCAGCACACGTGTACGTCTTCGCCTCGTCAAGCGGCTCCCCCCCGACGCGCATATCGCGAAATTCCACCGAGTTATCAGGCCGCCGTTTGAACGTCGCTGTCATACCCGCAATCTGGATGGCAGGGTGCTTCTCCAGCATGAATCGCACGACACCCGCGAGCTGCTTTCCGCTCATTGCAAACGTGGTGAGGGTGTTCCGGAACGGGAGAATTTCAAAAAGATCCCGTTTCGTCATCGGTCCCGCGGCCTGGTCCTTGCGGATTCCATAGTTGTTCATGAACCCGACATCCGCAGCCGCCGCGATCCGCTGGGCATCCGCAATAAACGTCCCGATGGCGCTCTGAAACTCCGAACGCTTCCAGTCGCTCCCCAGGATTGCGATTACTTCGCTGTACTCGCGGTCGATCTCCACCTGCATGGAGTCGACGAGCGCAGTCAGTTCATTGGGACGAGGCTTCCGTGTCACCCAGGTGGGAATGAGCTTCCCGCTATAGTTCACCACCCGCCCGTCGTCAACCGTGAGCTGAAGTTCCCCCAGATTCTCCGTGGACGATCCCGTCTGTACGATAATAATGCCGTTCACCACTTTGGGAGTCCTGAGACGCGTATGGGAATGGCCGCCAACAATAACGTCCACGCCCGAGATCTCCGCCGCCAGGGCCGAGTCAAGATCGACTCCCTGGTGGGTCAGAAGAATCATGAGGTCGGTCTTCCCCCCGAGGACAGCAATGTATTTCCGGACAGTCTCCACAGGTGAGAGGACTCTGATCCCAACGAGGTTGTTCTGGTTGACGAGACTGTAGAGCTCGGGAGACATCAGGCCGATAATGCCGATCCTCAATCCCCCCCGCTCGATGATCGCATAGGGCTTGTTTCCGACAGGAAAATCCCCCTGATCGTTGACCAGATTCGCCGAAAGTGCGGGAAAGGAGGCAATGCTGACGAGTTTGCGCAGGTTGTCCTGCGAAATGTCGAAGTCATGGTTACCGGGACACCAGGCGTCATATCCTATCATATTCATCATTGCGAAGAGCGCACCACCCTCGGCTCCACGATAGGTGCGGTTCGTGATTGGGTTTCCCGTCATGACGTCTCCCGCGTCTAGAACGAGCGTCGCCGCCTCGACGGCGCGGATGCTGTCCACGAGCTCTTTGATTCGGGCGAATCCTCCGACACGCGGTTTCGGAGTCTCGCGCACCCACAAGGCCTCCTTCGGCAGGAACTGGGCATGCATGTCGTTGGTGTGAAGGATTGTCAGTGTCTTTGGCCCACTCGCCAACGCCTGAAGAGACGCTCCGAGCAGAACAGACAGAAGTCCGAACCTGACCGCTTGCTTCATCATGGAAGTCCTTCATTTTTGAGAGTTTATGAATATACAAAGTTTCTCCTGCCGAAGAAACCCTCTTGCTTTGTTGAGAGTGCTTCCCTAGTTTTCGCCAGTGACCTACCAGGAGGCAGAACTATGGCAACCAGAAGGTTCACCGAAAGACAGGCGCCGCTCCGGATCACATGGCTGGGGCACTCGGCGTTTCGATTCGATACCCCCGGCGGCAAGACGGTCTTGATCGATCCCTGGCTCGACAACCCCAAAGCTCCACCGAATGCAAAAACTATCGACACCCTGGATCTGATTCTCATAACGCACGGGCACAGGGATCACCTCGGAAGCGCCGCTGAACTCGCCCGGAAAACCGGGGCAAAGATCATCGCGATCCACGAGGTCGCCCTCTACTTCAAGCGGAACGGCGTTGATACCGCCGAAGGGATGAACAAGTCCGGCACCGTGGCCTTCGACGGACTCCTCATCACCATGGTCGATGCCAGGCACAGCAGCGGCATCGAAACGGAACAGGATGTCCTGGCCGGGGCGGATCCCGCCGGCTTCGTGATTCAGTTCGAAAACGGGACGAAGGTGTACCACGCTGGCGACACGGGCGTCTTCATGGACATGAAGCTCATCGCCGACCTCTACAAACCCGAGGTGGTACTTCTTCCGATCGGGGGGCTCTTTACCATGGGTCCACGAGAAGCAGCGAGGGCGGTCGAGCTTTTGAACCCAAAAACAGTGATCGGAATGCATTACGGGACCTTTCCGGCACTGAGTGGAACACCTGCGGAACTCAGGAAATTTCTCCCCGCGAAGCATAAGAAGAAGGTACGAGTCCTCGAGCCGGGCATCCCCTTCACGCTGCCCGCGTGACCTCCACCGGTTTGAGATAAAAAAAACGCCGGGAGGCCAACCCACCATTGACCGCCCGGCGAGACGTGGCTGTCACTATGCATCACTTCTGGCAGCCTCGCCATGCACCGCCGTGTCATTTTCGGGGCAGCACGGCAGCGCGGTAGTCCGACATCAGTTTTTGCGTCTTCTCCTCTGGCTATGCCATCGTAGCAACTGTCGCAGCAGCTGCGGTGGAGGCCGACTCTTCACTCATCATCGCGACGATGTAACAACCCAGCAGAAGAAAGAGCGATACATCCGCCGATGGCTGCATCACCTCAATGTCGACGGCAAATGTAAGTTTCCCCCTGGAACGGAAACTCATCACCGTCTCTCCAGACTCCGCCACAAACTGAAGATCCCTCCCCCATCTGTCGGTGGTGGCGGAAAACGTCCGCCCATCGGGGAACGTCAGCGTCCCCCCGTGCGACCACTTCCTGTTCTGGAAGACGCCATCGTCGAACTCAGATGTGGCTTTGCGAAGGGCGACGCGCGTCGTGAAAAATCCCGTCCGTTTGAAGGTCCAGGATTCTCCTGCCACAACCCCCGTGGCACCCCCGCCGAATGCACCGTCAAAAGAAAGGGTCGCAAGAAGTTCGCCCCCACCGTGTATCTCGTAGAGTCTCTTGAAGAAACCCCGTTTGGACATCGACATCGTCCTGATTGCAGAAATGCGGTGATGATTCATTCACGTACCTCCCTGTCTTGCCCGGCGCCCCGATCGGTCGATCTGCCACCCTCCAGCCGCACACGGGCTCTCCCCGCTTTCCTCCCCGCTTCCGTCAGCAGATATTCGATCTGCGCGTTCACACTTCGCAGATCATCCGCGGCCCATTTCTCCAGCATCGCATAGAGATCGGAATCGAGTCGAAGCAGAAATCGCTTCTTCTCTGTCATGTATAGAGCGTGCCCGTATTGATGATCGGCTGCGCCTCGCGGTCGGACACGAGCGCGACCAGCAGATTGTTCGTCATCGCCGCCTTCTTTTCCTCGTCAAGATCAATGACGTGTTGTTCACTCAGCATCTTGAGCGCCATTTCCACCATGCCCACGGCCCCCTCGACGATCTTCTGGCGGGCCGCAACGATCGCCTCGGCCTGCTGCCGGCGGAGCATCGCCTGCGCAATCTCCTGGGCATAGGCGAGGTGGCTGATCCTTGCCTCCGACACTTCCACGCCGGCAATCTCGAGACGCGCCTGAAGCTCCGCGCCAAGTTTTTCTGACACCTCCTTCGGACTCCCGCGCAATGAGGCTTTTGACTCGTCATGAGCGTCGTAAGGGTACAGCGCCGCCATCGTGCGAATCGCAGTCTCGCTCTGGATCGCGACGAAACCGACATAATTCTCCACGTCGAATGTCGCGCGCGCCGAATCAATAACGCGCCACACCACCACGGCCGCAATCTCGATGGGATTGCCCCGGAGATCGTTAACCTTCAGACGTTCGCTGTTGAAGTTGTGGATCCGGAGTGAGACCCGCCTCTTCGCCGTGAAGGGGTTCGTCCACCAGAAGCCCGAATCCCGCACAGACCCGACATACCTCCCAAAAAAAGTCAGCACCCTCGACTCATTCGGCTGGACTACGAAGAAACCACCCATCGCAAGAAAAAACAGGAGAGCGGGGACGATGGCCCAGAAAATGGTCGTGAGATCCCTCTCGTAAAGCCCCGTACGAATAAATTGGTAGGTCAGGTATACCAGGCCAGCCTCCAGAAGTAGCGCAACGAACCCGTTCAGCTTCCAGCTCTTGAATTCCTTGATCGCGTCCATCTTTCCCTCTCTGTTTATGGTATCATAATGATATCATATAGATATCATAAAGTCAAGAGAAAAATCAAAAAAAACCCGCCTTGCCATACGGCAGGACGGGCTCGGATTGTCTCTAAACCACCTATGTTCAGGCCCGTTTGGCAACAGGCCCACTGCTGTCATTTTCTCATGATTCGCTCTATTTCCTCGATCTCCTTCGGAATCGAGGACGAAAGGACTACGTTGCCCGACACGGTCACGAGAACGTCATCTTCAATTCGTATTCCCCACCCGCGAAACGCAGGTCCGAGCGTGGTGTCACTCGCCGGGATGTACGCACCGGGTTCAACCGTTATGACCATCCCTGCCCGGATCGTGTCCACGCTTCCCACATCATGAGTATCGAGCCCGAGGTGGTGGGAAATTCCGTGCGTGAGGTACTTTGCAAACCCCGACCGGGCGAGTGACGCCCGGGCAACTGCGTCGAGCTCGGCGAATGTGACCCCGGGGCGTACGGCAGCGATGGCGGCTTTCTGTGCCTCGAGGACGGCCGTATACACCTGCCTCTGCTCAGAGGAAAACAGCCCGTTGACCGGAAACGAACGAGTGACGTCTGCGGAATACCCCTCCATCTCCGCCCCAACGTCCATCACGACGATCTCCCCATCCCGCATTTGCCGGCGGTTCACGGAATAATGGAGGCTGAGAGAGTTCGGCCCGGAACCAATGATCGATGGAAAGCCGACGTACGCAGCTCCTTGCCGGGTCATCTCATATTCCAGCGCCGCCTGGAGCTCGTACTCAAAAACCCCGGGGGCACTTGCCCGCATTGCTCTGATCATGCCGTCCCCGGTAACTGCAATGGACTTCGAGATGAGGCCGATTTCCGCCGGCGACTTGAACTCCCGCAGCCTCGCTACGACAGGGGCCGCGCTCTTCACCTTGAGTCCGGCAAATCGGCGCTCGAGCTCTTTGCGAACATCGCGGTCGAGGAACATCGGACGGTTGTTCAGCCAGTCGCTCACAAAAGGGATGTCAGGCATGGAGAGGTATAGCGTCTGCCTCCCGTGGAGCACAAGCGCCAGTATTTCCGGAAGTCGACCTGCATCGAGAATCACAACGTCCTTCAACACACCGGCCGCCTCAATGGTTTTTCTGACTCCCGCTCCCGCGAGAAGGAAACGCGTGGAGGTGATGCCGTCCAGCTGAACGCCCCTCCCGGTGAGAATGAACGTAATTCCGAGCTCATCGATGCCGGTGAGGTACAGAAGGTTGCTCTCCTGACGGTAGCGGTATTCCGTGTCTGCCGACCGCATTTTCATATCCGCCGCCCTGAAGATCACGACACTCGTGGAATCCAGGGCTGCCTCAACAGCTCCCCGACGGGTCGCATACTCCCTCTCAGCCACGCCGCCAACCAGGGTGGAAACTGCTGCCAGGAACATCGCTACCACCATGACAGCCCTGGCGGCAACAGAAGGCTCCGCCCCGGGGTTATCGGTTAAGAACGGATGCTTCATGCAGACCTCAATCGGTCAGAAGGACGTGCTTCATCTTCGTGGATGACGTGATCGGGATCGTCATGTTCTGTTGGCCGGTGACCGCAGCCGTCATCTCCATGTCGGTCTTTCCCTCATCGCCGACAAAGATCCCGGCGTTGTCATCGAAAAAGACCACCCCGGTCATGGCTCCGGTCCCCTCTGTGAACACATCCATCCCCATCATCGTGCCTTTCGTGTTCACCTCAAGCTTCCCGGTGTAGGCGAGCTTGATGCAACCGCGCCCGGCGTACTTCTCCCGCCCGACCAGTGTGTATTCCATGGTCGTCTTCAGAACGGAACTTCCCCCGTCCGATTTGGTGGAATCCACTTTCGTGGAGGTCCATTTGTCTCCCGCTTTTACCGGTTTCGCCGACAGAACCGGGAGCCGCAAGATCTCCCGTGAAGCGATCCCGCCGCTTCCGCGCATGAGCAAAGACGCCTTGACGGAATCGATCACCTCGCGGGCCGTTATAACACCCAGCGTCGTCATGGTGAGGCGGTTCCGCTTGTGGATGAGTTCTACGGGAACAATCGTTGTATCCATCCGCGCATTCTTCGCGTTGATCCGCATGGTGTCGCTCGACGTGATGAGGTTTGCCCCACCATCCGACGTGAGCCCATCCACGACGAAGCGTGTGATCGCTGCGATATCTTGGGACATTTTCATCTCCTGACCCATCATCTCCTGGGTGGTCTGAACAACCAGCGTGTCCGCATACCGGTAGGTATCCCCCTTGTGGAATTTATATTTCAACGGGAAGGCCGGCTGGGCCAGGGCACTCCCCGCAACGAGCAGGAAAACAAGCGTCGCGACTGACAATGTGCGCATTGCATTCTCCACAGTGATTAGAACAGAGTGATGGGTTTAGGTATGTAGCGATAGCGTTGGCTCTCGTTCGCCAGACGAACCGTCGTGAGAAACACCAGCCTGGCGACATTGGCAAGCTTGATCATGTCAATCTTGTCCGGACTGTCGGAGACCTTATGGTAATCGGCGTGCAGACCGGAGTGGAAAAAAAGTGCGGGGACGTTTCGCTTCTGGAAGCTCATGTGGTCGCTCCCGCCCGACGAGAGAACTTCATCACGAAGTACAAACCCCACCCGCGCGTTCTCCTCGCGCGCAATCCGCCCCAGGTCGGGGCTCGATTCTGCACCGATGAGCGACAGAGAATCACGACCGTTCCTCCCGACCATGTCCATGTTGAGCATCGCAACAGTGCTGTCGAGCGGGAAAAGCGGCTGACGGGCATAGTATTCCGATCCGAACAATCCCTTTTCTTCGCCGGCAAAGGCAATCAAAAGAATACTCCTGCGCGGCCGTTCCGGAAGAGCCCCAAGTCCCGCCGCAACGCCGAGCAACGCCACAGTCCCCGAGGCATTGTCATCCGCCCCATTGTAAATGTAATCCTCCCCTTCCGCGTGTTGCTTCTTGTATCCGACATGGTCGTAATGAGCCCCCACAATAACCAGCTGCTTTTTCAGCAACGGATCGCTCCCCTCGCAATAGCCTACCACATTGGACGTGGGTGTGGAGACAATCGACGTGCTGGTCTGCACGCGGACCTCCATTTCGGTCAGCGAAAAGGATCCGGGTTTCATCTCCAGATCGATCGCCATCTGGATTCTTTTCAATTCCTCCACCCCTCCGAACACCGCATCAATGACCCCCTCACCCACATGGACAACCGGGATCTTCGAGTCTTCATCGGCGCCCAGTGTCAGTGGAAGCGCATCCCTGGGGATTGTGCGGAGAAGCGACGGCCACGGGAAACCCCGCGGTGTGAGAGAACTGTGATTGAGCGGGTCCGTCATTACGAGAAGAGCGACGGCACCATGATCGTGCGCAATCCTGACCTTTCTGGCAACATTGGAATAGTCGGTCGCGGCTCTGCCAAGAAAAACGGAGGTAGAGTCTTCTTCCCGGGGCTCATGGCGAAACACCAGGACAACTTTCCCATTCACATCAAGCCCGGCGTAGTCGTCGTAACCGTATTCGGGCGCACTGATCCCGTATCCGGCGAAGACCAACGGGCCACGCACCGCCCGATTTGCCGTCATCTCGAACGGCGTGAAGTCGGTTTTGAGTTCGAACCGCAATTCCTTTCCCCCCCGGAACAACGCGAGCGTGTTGGGCTCGCCAAGCTTCACAATGCTGAGGTTGAACCTCTGTGCGTAGTTCCCTCCGACGGGCTGCAAACCATTGCGCGCGAACGTCCGCGCAATGAAGGCCGCAGCGGTGTCAAGTTCCGGGCTCGGCGTGTTGCGCCCTTTGAGGCTGTCGGACGCAAGATACGTCATCTGCGCGGAAACACTTTCTGCGGTTATGGCATCCAGACCATCCGTCAGTGATCTGCCGCTACCACAGCCGAAAACCAATGGAAGGACCAGAAAAAGTACGAACCGGAAATGTTTCATGAGAAAAGCCCTGTCATAGTGACGTCGTGCGATCGTGATTCCCGATGGCACAGGGATAACACTCCCCCCTGATACGAGATTTCTCCTCCATTGTTGCCGGACCCTGCTGCCGTTCATGACCTCCGGCCCGCCACTATCCTCCCACCCCCCCGCGGGATCGGAGAAATTCTCCTGGACCGGCTCTGGATGACATCCCTCCCACCGATGGAAAGTACACGGCTCAGAAAATCGATGCACACCTGCACCCCGTCCGGTTGTTCCAAGCTCAGTTCCACAGACCCGCCGCTTCCTTTCGAACGAATCTCCAGGAACTTCTGACGCGCCGCCTCGCGGAGCTCCGCGGGGCGAATTTCCCAGATCCGGAGGGAACGGAGCTCCTCCTTGGTGCGCCCCGCCTGCCGGCAGAACTCCGCGTTGCAGTCGATGATCACACCAGATTCCGCATCAATCAACACCAACCCGTCCGAGGAGTCTTCCCAGAGTCGACGATACCGCTCCTCGCTCTCCAGGAGAGCTTTCTCAGCGCGCTTCTGGTCACTGACATCAACCAGGATACCTGTAATCCCCCCCAGCTCACTCCCCAGAGGGATCCCGCGGATGGAGACCCGGAGATTGCGCACGTTCCCATCCTTTGTCAGGAGACGAAACTCGAAGGTCCCCGTCATGCCACCCACCGCACTCTCCCAGATCTGATCCACCTCGTCCCGATCATGAGGATGGACGAACCGCGAGAGGTGTTCTCCAAGGACTTCATCAGGGCGGTATCCTGAAAGCGCCTCCATCCCTCTGCTTACGAATGTGAGGAAGCCACGGCCATCGACGGCGAAAATGACTTCGTTGAGATTTTCTACCAGGAGGTGAAACTTGTCCTCGGATTCCACCCATCCCTCCTCCGCTCGCTGCCGCGCAAAGAGATTGACAAAATTCTGCGACAACAGACGGAGCAGCCGAATATTCTCCCCTGTCCACGAACGATCCTCTCGTTCCGTCATGACCCCGAGATACCCGAGGGCCTTGCCGTGAAGCATCAGCGGGACACAGAGAAGTGAGCGAATTCCCTGTGCGAGCCAGAATTCTCGTTCGGCTGCACCATCAGCCGGTATATCCCTCGTTTGGAGAATGCAGAGAGGCTCTCCCTCGTTGCATCGCTGAAGCAGCCAGCGAAATTCGCTAAGGTCTCTGCTGCGATACTCGTCTACCCGGGATGCCAGCCCTTCGGCATGCCATTCGTACGCCTCCCGGATCACTGTAGATCCGTTCTCGAAAAGATGCAGCACCACCCGGTCCGCGCTCACGAATCTGCCTGTCCTCTCGAGAACCCGGGCGAAGTGAGAGCCTAGCGTCACAGCGGTCAACCCGACGAATTCGGCCGAACAGTCGGCAATGAATCCCTCGATTGCCACAAGCCGGACGAGCTCCTCCTCTGTGCGGTGCCGCTCTGTAGCATCTTCGAAAAGGGCAACGGCGCCGGATGCGCCCTCCCCCGTTTCTCGCAGTGCCGCGGTCCGCAATACCACCCAGGCCGCATCCCGGGAAGCGGAGAACCGCATGGACCCCTCGAATAAGCCCCCCCTCCCGGCGAAAGGCGCCGAGAGAGCCGCCTCCGTTTCCCTTCCCAGAACCATTCGAACGTCTGACTGCAAAAGTGCGGTGAGCGGTTGCCCAACGATGATCGCGAACCGCTCATTGGCCTCACGAATACGATAGTCCACCCCATAGTGAACGATGCCAATCGGGGAGAGTTCGAAGAGGAGACGAAACCGCTGCTCGCTCTCGCGGAGCCGCCGTTCCAGACGATGCTTGTGAAGGGCCACCGCGATGGCTGCCCGCAGGTCCTGCTCCTCGAACGGTTTGGTAATGTACCCGAAGGGTTCCGTAACCTTTGCCCTTGCCAGGGTTGCCTCGTCCGTATAGGCCGTCACATACAGGATGGGAATGTCGACCTGTTCAAGGATCTTCTCCGCCGCACGAATTCCGTCCAGCGAACCGGAGAGCATGATATCCATCAGAATCACGTCGGGACGCAGTTCGAGTGCCTGATGGACGCACTCTTCGCCTGTCGCGACGATTCCGACAGTTTGATATCCGAGGCCCTCCACCATACGGCGCATGTGGCTGGCGACAATGACCTCGTCTTCCGCGATAAGAATTTTGATGTTCACACAATCCTCCCCCCGCGTGGTCGAAACCTTCAGGCGGGGAACGCTTTGTCCCGTACGACCCGCGATGCCTGCTCGAGGTGACGCTGTTCATGGGCGACCGAGGCAGCAAACCATATTCCCAGGCTGAACCGGAGAAGCCGGTTCGCCGGGGATGCCACCTTGATCCGGACCAGGTCCAACCCCTCCGCCGCTTCAATAAGACGACGAAATTCTTTCTGGCATCGGAAAAACCGCGTTACCACGTCATCCTTCGTCAACCCCGGCCGGGGAGTGTACATCTTCATGGTTCGGATCTTGATGCGCGCCGAGGGTTGCAGTGATTCCACAAACATACGGCCTGGCCAGCTGTACACGAACGGGCCATCGCCGAAGAGGCCTTTCTTCCTGCCACGATCGACGGCTTCGCGGATCTTGGGGATCAGCAGAGAGGCAATCACGGAGAGGTGCTCGATGCACTCGCCCACCGACCAGCGATCCGGACCCGGCCTCCAGCTCACCCGGCGGTCGTCCAGTGGTGTTACGAGATCCCGAACGCGCTCCTCAATCAGAGAAAGCTGGGCCCGGTAGCCTGCGAGTTCCTCATCCCCGGGAATCGGGGAGGAGGATCGCGCAGTCAGGAAAATCCTGGATCCCCTCTCTCTGTGCGCCTGGAGTCCCGCTGCGCGAGCCTTCAGATCGCGAATGCGCCGTACCGAAACCTCGATGCGCTCGGCGGAAACCACCCCCTGCCTGACCAGCTGGCGTATGGTGGCCACGACACGCGCCATAATCTCCGGATCTGCATCCACGACGTTGTTGGCAAACGTCAGGACATCTGCACCGGCCTCTATCGCCCGGACGATGGTGGTCTCGAGCCCGTAGTGTTCGCTGATCGCTCCCATCTGCAGATCATCCGTAATGACCACACCCCCGTAGGCGAATCGCTCGCGGAGGACACCCGTGATGATCGCCTTCGAGAACGTCGCCGGCCAGCCGGGATCCAGGTTCGCATCGAAAACATGTGTTGTCATGACCGCATCCGCGAGACCCAGATCAATCAGCCGGCGGAACGGCTCGAGTTCCACTTCCTGCCACTCCGTCGTCGCATCGACGAATTCGACGTGGGTATCCTTGCTGGCACTCCCCTGTCCCGGAAAATGCTTCAGGGTGCAGAGAACTCCGTTTTCGTGGTGCGCCCGGATGAACTCCGAGGCATGAGTGACCACAACATCCGGCACGGCGGAAAACGACCGCTCCTTTCCACCAATGATCGGGCTTGCCGGATTCAGGTCGAGGTCGACGACCGGGGCAAGATTCAGGAGTATCCCTGCCTCGCACATGGCCCGTGCGCCTGATGCAGCCATCCGATGCGTCAATGCGGGATCATTCTTCGCCCCCAGGCTTCGGGCAGATTCTGAGACCGGGAAGCCCTGCGCGTGCCCCAGCCTCGCTACCCGCCCCCCTTCCTGATCGAGCGCAAAAAGAACGCGCTCGGCCGACAATGCCTGAACGTCGGACACCAGCCGGCGGAGCTGCGCCGGGTTCTCAATATTATACAACAAAGCCCCGCGGGCGACATCGAGATCGAAAAGCGCCACGAACCCCGGCGGAATGCTCCGGAGCTGCCGGCAGAAGGGGTGCTCCGGATCAATGGTTGTCCCGCGAAATCCGGTCATTATCATCTGGCCGATTGCGCGGTCCATGCCGTCAATGGATGTCGGACCAATCGTCATGCGTGGCAATATCCAAAAAAGAGGGGAGAGCAACAAGTTGTTTTTCTCTCCTCCCTTCCCTAGGTTAGAAAGCACTTCCCGTCCCTATCGGAGGTTTCCCCATGCGCCGTCACCGATTCCAATTACAGCTCCTCCTTTGCATGCTGATCTCCACCGCCTCCGCCCAGCCACCCAACTGGAATACCATCGTCGGTTCTGCATATACGGGTGCACAGGCATACCACATCCTCGGACGGCTTTCCGATGAAGCGGGCGGACGACTGATGGGCACCGACGGGAACAGGAGGGGACTTGATCTCCTCCGGGGTGAGCTCCTTGCGCTCGGACTCTCTCCCTCCCTCGAGCCGTTCACCGCACCCGGCTGGCAACGAGGGGAAGACCGGGTTGAAATGACTTCCCCTCTCCACAGGACACTCCGCGCGGCGGCCCTGGGATACTCAGATCGCACTCCGACCTTCGAGGATACCGTGGTTTTTGCCGGCCACGGATTCCCGGAAACGTACACATCCCTCCGGGCAAGGGGAAAAATCGTCCTGGTGACCTCCGAAGCGCCTGACGGTAGGCCTCCACTTCTCCGCTACGAAGTGATCGACATCGCGGCATCCCAGGGTGCCCGGGCAGTCCTCTTCATCAACGACAAGAAGGGGGGCATGCTTCTCCTCGGGGTGGGCAATTTCCAGGGGAAGCCGAATGCCGTGCCGGCATTCAGCGTGACATTCGAGGAGGGAAAATGGATAGAGCGGCTCCTGCACGAAGGCAAAACCGTCATAGCGCGCCTCGAGATCCGCTCCGAGTGCAGGAGTATCGAAAGCGCAAACCTCGTGGCCCGGCTCGCCGGCAAGAGGCCGCAGAAGATACTGGTGGGGGCGCACGTCGATTCCTGGGACATCGGCCAGGGAGCGACCGATAACGGGATAGGGAGCGCCGTGCTGTTCGATGTCGCTCGATTGCTTGCCGCCTGGTGCCCGAGGAATGAATACACGGTTGAATTCGTCTGGTTCAACGGTGAAGAACTTGGACTCTGGGGATCAAAGCGCTATGCGGAACGGCACCCGCCGGAGGAAATTGCTGCGGTCGTAAACCTCGACATGACGGGCTCACCCGTCAGCTTCAACGCTATGGGGTTCGACGAGGCTATTCCCTTCCTTGCACACATCGTCAGAGGGCTCCCCGGCTATGCCCTGCAGGATGACATTCAGAGCGTCCCATGGACTAACAGCGACCACCAACCCTTCCTCCTCCGCGGAATCCCGTCGATCGGCATCGGGGGCCGGCTGGACCCGGCGGACGTGCGGTTCTACCATGATTTCGGGGACACCTTCGACAAAGTCAACAGGCAATACCTCTCTGACGCCGCGGCTGTGACCGCAGTGCTTGTTGCCTCTCTCGCAAATCCGATCGACCTCACCTTCCGCCGGAAGACACAAGAAGAGATCATAGAGTTCTATCGCTCACACAAAGTGGACGAGACCCTCAAGAGGCAGAAGGAGTGGCCGTTCGATTCTGCGAAGAGCCCACGCTAGCACCCCAGGGGCGGAATACGCAGGGCCACGTGCGGAAAAAACAGGGGCGCCCCGCAGCCAGAGCGCCCCTCACTTCTGTACAACAGGCTGTCGTCTACTTCTTCACCCCCTCCAGCTCGTCCGCAAGATCCGTGGCATCGTACAATTTCCGGAGTGCTTCGATGATCCCGGCAGGATGGACAGACACCGCGCGATTCGAAGTCTCGTCGTACAGGAAGCGGCCGGGGAGGCTCTCGATATTCCCGTCAAAAATGAGCCCCACAAACTCCCCCTCCTTGTTGAGTACGGGCGACCCGGAATTCCCACCAATGATGTCGCAGGTACTGACAAAATCCAACGGCGTCGAGAGTTTAAGAGCGGCTTCGCGCTCGATGAAGCGCTTCGGCAAGGCCCACGCTCCCTGATTTCCGAAACTCAGCGCACGGTCGTACAGCCCGTACAGAGTGGTCTTGGTCGGTGCCTGGGTCCCGTTCATCGGGTACCCTCTCACACTCCCGTATGAAAGACGGAGCGTGAAAGTGGCGTCGGGGTTGATGGCCTTCCCATAGACTGCGAAGCGAGCTTTGCCGAGTGCTTCGCTGGCAGCCGCTGTGGGTCCGGAAACGTATCGCTCCGTCCACTTCCTCAGCTCGTTTATCATCGGAAGAACCTTGCGCGCAAGCTGAATCATGGGATCAGTCGACGCGGCGACCGCAGCTTCGCCCCCATCGAACAACTGCTTCCGGACCGCAACATCCATCACCTTCGTTCCTGCAACCAGCTCTCTGGCAGCCTGCTCCGCCGTTCGGCCGGCGAGTATCTCTTGAAGAAACGGGTCATCGTTGCCAAGGGTTTCGATCGACTCGGCAAGCCCGTCGGCGATCTGCATTGCCTCGAGCTCCGAATAGATAGGCGCCGGTGAGAAGAGACGGAATTTCATCGAGCCGAGGCTGGACTCCTGAAACATCGGCAAACGCTCTCCGTTGGGCTTCTTCATTTCCTCCGATGCCTGGACAAGCTGAAACGCAATGGAGTAAAGCCGTCCGCGAATCGTCCTGCCTCCGGTCTGTCGCGACATGGTGCTCTGACGCACCATCACCGCGGCGAGGGTGTCCCACGCCCATCCAAAATCCTTTTTCCATTGGGGAATGGCGTCGACTCTGTCGCGAAGGTCCTTTTCTTCCTGGAATTTCTTCGCCATCAGATTCTTGTCGAGAAGGCCCTTGTACTCACCGGCCATGACTTTCTGACCATTCTCAAGTCCGAAAATGCTCCCGGCCGCCTGCCGGGCCTGTTCCGGTCCCCGGTCGGAGTATTTCTTCATCAGCGCGATCTGACGCGCCACAGATTTCAGACGCGACGGATACGTGTGGTCACGCTGATACTCTGTCTGAGCGTATGTCTGCAAACGGTTGGTGGAGCCGGGATGCCCGGACACAAACACCAGGTCGTTGTCCGCCGCACCTGCCGTCTTCCACTTCAGGAAGTGTTCCGTCTGCGCCGGTTTCCCATTTTCATAGGCCCGGAAGAAACACATGTCAATATCGTGCCGGGGAAACGTGAAGTTGTCGGGATCACCCCCGAAAAAGGCGATCTGTCCTTCGGGAGCCATCACCAGCCTGACGTCAGTGTATTTCTTGTACCGGTATAGCCAGTATTCTCCACCGTTGTAGAACGCGACGAGGTCTGACCGCAGACCCGTCTTCTCCGTGCTCTCCTTGGTGATCTGTGCGGTAACCGCCCGCCGGGCGTCCAGTGCTTCCTTCGCGGTCATCTGCTGTTTGACCGCGCCGAGTACCTTCGCGGTCACATCCTCCATCGATACAAGAACATTAAGCTCGAGATCAGGACATTTCAGTTCTTCGTCCATCGTCCGCGCGTAGAAGCCTTCGCGCACAAGGTCCCGCTCCTTCGTCGAAAGCTTCTGAAGTTGCCCGCGTCCAACGTGATGGTTCGTGATCAGAAGACCGTTTGGGCTGACGAAGGAACCCGATCCTCCGTCTCCTACGCGAATGCTGGCCAGACGTATATGGTCGAGCCATCGCTGCGTGGGCTCAAACCCGTATTTCTCCTTCAGTTGCTTGCGTGGAGGATTGTCAAACGTCCACATCCCTTCATCCGCCGCCGAAGGGGTGACCCATGCCATAATGGCAATTCCCAGGCAAAGCGCCGCAAGACTGCGCCGCGCAAATGTACGCATACCCAACTCCTTCCCTGCACAGGGTGATTGAGACAGTAGGTGAGAACTGATCGCCCGGGTCAGAGGTGTCGGCTTCCGGGAGAAAGGCGAGAATCCTCCTGAATATACGGAAGGGGGATCCGATAAACAACATTGGAGTTTTTCGAAACTCTTCCTATCTTGCACTATGGAAATTGATGTTACCACCCCTGCGCTGCTTTTCCCGGCGGTTTCGCTCCTCCTCCTGGCCTACACCAACCGATTCCTGGCCCTCGCGCACCTCATTCGTGAACTCCACGCGAAGTACAAGGTCGCTCCAAGCACGATCATTCTCGATCAAATCACCAATCTCCGGAAACGCATTCATCTTATTCGCGACATGCAGGCGCTCGGGGTCGCAAGCCTGTTCCTGTGCGTCGTATGCATGTTCCTCCTCTTTGCCGGCAACACCGACGAAGGCAAGATACTCTTCGGAATCAGCCTGCTTCTCCTGATGGCATCGCTGATCCTGTCGATCATTGAGATCCGTATGTCCATTAAGGCCCTCGAGATCCATCTGAGCGATATCGAACACAAGACGTAGTCGATCGCCATGTCAACGCGAACTCTCAGAATTGTCTTCACGACTACTCTCCTGGTGGCAGGCATCACCGGAGCCCGTCCGCAACAGAATACCCCCTACCGGGTTCACGCGAAGATCGGCTTCGCGTCCGAGCGATTGCTGGCCGAACACTTTCGAAAACATGGCCGGGAATTCGGGAAAATCAGCCAGCAGGAATTCCTCCTGATGGCACAGGACCTCAGGGACCGGCCTCTCGACATGAAAATCCTGGAGTCCGTCCGACGGGACAAAGTTGTGACGAGATTTGATCGTCGCACGAAAGCATTCATTGCTTTTGAGCGCAATCTGATCATCCGGACCTTTTTCAAGCCAGCGGACGGCGAAAAATACTTCCACCGGCAACTGCGAAGCGCACGGAGGCGCCGATGATTGCCCGGAATAGGGTTCACCGTTTTCTTACCAGGCGGGGGTCGCCCGATTTCGTCGTCGAAGCAGGACTGGCCGGGCTCGTGCGCCGTTGGAAAGAGACGGCTCGCGCAGTGCGTCGGGGCTACCCCCTGGGCCTGGATGATTACCTGAACGATCTGGATGGGCGCCAGCTCATCGCCGAGGTCCTCCCCCTGGCAACACCCGCAGAACGGAAAAAGCTGCGCTCGCGTGTAATAGAAGCAGATACAGTTTTCAGGAATCATTCAACGGCAGTGCGGTTCTGCCTCTGGGGTGCCCGAGAAGCGAATCGGCGAGGGTGGACTTCACGAAGAAACTGGTGGTACTACCGCCTCCCCGATGCTTCCGGACATACTCTCCAGGCTGACCTCGCGGACCGACACACCTGACGCCGGGGGACGATCCGCCCCGCCGGAAGGAGCCGTCCCGTGGCATCATTCTCACCCCGTGAACTCATCGTTCTCTCCCAGATCCCCGGGATTGGCTGCCTCCGCCTGCGGAATCTGGTCAACCACTTCGGCGACCCGCGCGCCATTGCGCTCGCATCGGTCCGCCAGCTCTCCGATGTGGAAGGGATTGACCGGAAAGCCGCCCTCGCCATCACCCAGTTCACCCGCAGTCCCGCTGCCGAAACCGCCGGCGCGTACGCCGATGACCAGCTCCGCAGGCTGGCACGCACTCCCGGCCGGATGATCACGATCTGGGATGATGAGTACCCCGCATATCTCGAGCGGATCTATGACCCGCCCGCGTTCCTCTTCGTCCGCGGAGGCTTTGCACCGATCGATGATTCCTCAGTCGCGATCGTGGGAACCCGGGCACCAACCCCGTATGGGAGCATGGTCGCCGAACGGTTTGCAGCCGGACTTGCACACCAGGGATTGACCGTTGTAAGCGGACTTGCGCGAGGAATTGACACCGTCGCCCACAGCGCCGCGCTGCGGGCCGGAGGAAGAACCATCGCGGTACTGGGTTCGGGAATCGACGTGATCTACCCCGCCGAGAATAAGGCGCTCTCCGCCCGTGTGGCAGAACAGGGAGCCCTCGTTTCAGAATACCTGATGGGGGCGAAACCGGATGCGGTAAATTTTCCCCGACGCAATCGGATCATCAGCGGTATCTCGCTCGGCACGCTCATTGTCGAATCCGGCATCGAGGGAGGAGCAATGATTACCGCCACCACCGCCCTCGATCAGAACCGCGAAGTCTTCGCCATCCCCTCCGCCCTCCATGAGCGGCGGAGCAGCGGCACCAACCGGCTGATTAAAGATGGAAAAGCGCTGCTGACGGAGAATGTCGAGGACATCCTCGCGGAACTCGGCCCACGCCTGAAAGGCATTGCGCACAACCTTCCCCCTACCCTCCTTCACGCACCGCAGGATCTCTCCCTCTTCGAACGACGAATCTACGATGCCATGGAAGAGCAGCCACTCCACATCGATCAGCTTGCCGCGCGGTCAGGACTCGCAACGGGCGACACTCTCGTCCATCTCCTCTCTCTCGAGTTCAAAGGCGCAGTCCGACAGATGGCCGGGAGGATGTTTGTAAAAACTTAATTTGCAAAGTTCGTGCCGGGACTTTAATTTGTGTCCGGGAATACGTACTTTTCGACAGGAAACAATCCCCCTGCATGTTCATCATAGGCGAAGCAATCATTGAGGACCGGCTGGGCGACGAGAAGTTCGCCTGTGACCATGGAGCATGCAGAGGAGCCTGCTGCACCCTGGAAGGTGGCCGCGGTGCCCCACTGGACGATCGGGAGGCGGAGGAGATCCGCGCATCATTCCCCGCCGTCGAGCACCTCCTCTCCCTGAAAAGTCTCCAGACCATCAAACAGGTGGGCCTGATCGAAGGAGTCCCCGGAGACTATGCGACACCCTGTGTGGAGAGTCGCGAATGCGTCTATGTCTACTTCGATGGGGGCGTCGCCCGATGCAGTTTTGAGCGTGCCTATCTTGCGGGAGAGACACACTGGCGAAAACCGCTATCCTGCCACCTCTTCCCCATCCGGGTGCGACGGTTCGGGCAGGAGTTCCTGCACTACGAACAAATCGATGAATGTGCCGCAGCGCGAAGACGGGGCTCCGCCGAGGATATCCCCCTCTCCGAATTCCTGAAAGAACCGCTGATCCGGAGGTTCGGAACAGCGTGGTACGAGACATTCGCCGCGATATGCAACGCGCGACGCGGACAACCGAGTGCGGCATGCGAATCGCAGGCGGAATAACATCACGATGCTGAACATCTCCCTCCAACATAAGATGTTGATGAAGCTGTCACCTCAGCAGGTCCAGTACCTGAAGATGCTGCAGCTGCCTACCCTCGCCCTGGAACAGAAGATTAAGGCCGAACTGGAGATGAATCCCCTGCTCGAGGAAGGCTTCGACGAGGAACAGGAGATGAACTCGGAGCAGGAGACTCCCGCCGCAGAAGCCGACGCGGCCGACCAGACAGCTTCCACTGAGCCCGCCGAGGACGAAAAATACACCATCGATGACTTCATGAACGACGACCAGGGAGGCTACAAGACCCGGGAATCGTTCGACAACGAGGAACGGGACGACCTTCCCATCCCCGACGCCATTCCGCTCTATCACCGGATCCTCGAGCAGTTCTCTCTCCTCGATCTCGACGACGAAGAATTCCTCATCGGCCAGGAGATCATCGGCAACATCGACGAAGATGGATATCTCCGGCGGGATCTGGCTCTGATTCTTCAGGACCTTAATCTGACCCATGGAATTAACATACCGCAGGAGAAGGGCGAAGCTATCCTGAAGAGAATCCAGCGGCTGGATCCGGTGGGCATCGCATCGCGCAACCTGCAGGAATGTCTGTTGGTTCAACTCGAGGTGACCCCCGTCGAGCCGCCCCTGAAGGCGCTCGCCGCGCGGATCCTCTCGGAGTTCTTCGAGGATTTCACCATGCGGCACTTCGAGGAACTTACCAAGAAACTGGAAATCGGCAAAGACGACCTGAAACTGGTGATCGAGGTAATCCAACATCTCAATCCGAAGCCGGGCGAGGGGGAATTCAGCGCGCAGGAAAACTATGTCGTCCCGGATTTCATCATCACAAAAAACGAGGATGAATTCGTCATCGCCCTGAACGACCGCAATATTCCACCGCTCCGCATCAACCGCGCCTACAAAGAACTCATGTCCAAACGGAAGAAGAACGGCGTGTCGGCGGAGGCCAAGGACTTTATCCGGCAACGCTTTGAGGCGGCAAAGTGGTTCATCAGCTCGATTCACCAGCGGCGCGAGACCATGCTGAAAGTGATGCGGACTATCTTGGACAAACAACGGGAATTCTTCGACACCGGCGAGGGTCTGAAACCGATGATCTATAAAGACATTGCCGAAGTGATCAGCATGGATATCTCGACTATTTCCCGGGTGGTCAACAGCAAGTTCGTGCAGACCGATTACGGGGTCTTCTCCCTCCGCCATTTCTTCAGCGACTCCATCAGCACGACCGACGGCGACGAGGTCTCCAACAAGGAGGTCAAGAAGAAGCTGAAGGCGTTGATCGATGCCGAGGATCCCCAGAAGCCTCTGAGCGACCACAAGCTGGCTGAACTTCTCAATGCCGAGGGGCTGAATATCGCCCGCCGGACCGTTGCGAAGTACCGGGAAGCAATGATGATCCCGGTCGCCCGCCTCCGCCGCAAGCTCACCTGATCCGGCTCACCGCCTTCTGCCGACAGGCGGACCCCTGAAAACGACATTTCCCGGAAGGAGTCCTTATGCTTGAACAGTTTCACGCCACGACGGTTATCGGATTGCATTACGGCGGCATGACGGTCATCGGGGCCGACGGCCAGGTGACCGTCGGGCAGACCGTCATGAAACACCACGCCCGCAAAGTTCGCAAACTCTACAACGGCACGGTGCTGGCCGGTTTTGCCGGTGCTGCGGCCGACGCTTTCACGCTGTTTCTGAAATTCGAAGAATACCTGGATAAATACCGCGGCAACCTCGAACGGGCAGCGGTCGAGCTGGCAAAGGAGTGGCGCACCGACAAGTATCTGCGACAACTCGAAGCGCTGCTGGCCGTGCTGAACGCGGAAAAGGCCCTGGTGATTTCCGGAACCGGCGAAATCATCGAGCCGGACGACGGCATCATCGCCATAGGGTCCGGGGGAAGTTTTGCCCTCGCCGCCGCACGCATGCTGGTAAAACACTCCGACCTCACCGCGCGCCAGGTCGTCGAAGAGTCTCTCCACGCGGCGGCGGACATCTGTGTCTACACGAATCACAATTGTACAATCGAGGAACTCTGAGCCGCATGGACCAAGCCCGAACAGGTGATGAACTGACCCCGCGTCAGATCGTCCTGGAACTGGACAAGTATATCATCGGTCAGGATAACGCCAAGCGTTCGGTGGCAATCGCTCTGCGCAATCGCTGGAGACGACTGCAAGTGCCGCCGGGCCTGCGCGAAGAGATCATGCCAAACAACATTATCATGATCGGACCCACCGGCGTCGGGAAAACCGAAATTGCCCGCCGCCTGGCGCGCCTCGCAAACGCCCCGTTTATCAAAGTCGAAGCGTCAAAATTCACGGAAGTGGGATACGTCGGGCGCGATGTCGAATCCATCATCCGGGATCTCACGGAATCCGCCGTAACCATGGTAAAAGCCGAGCGCCGCGCCGCAGTGAATGACAGAGCCAGGGAACTCGGTGAGGAACGAATCCTCGACATCCTCGTCCCCCCCCTCCACCACCACGAAATCAGCGATGCCCCGGAGGAACACCCTCCGGTCGGGGACGACAACAGAGCTACCCGTGAGAAATTCCGCCAGCGGCTTCGCGCGGGAAGCCTGGAAGCAAAAACCATCGAGATGGACCTCCCGGTAAGTTCCGGAAATCCGATGATGCAGGTTATCGGACCGATGTCACCCGAGGAGATGGGGGTCAATCTGCAGGATCTCTTCGGCAATCTGTTCCCGAAGAAGACCAAGAAACGAAAAGTCAGTATCGCTGAAGCCAGGGTCCTGCTGACCAACGAGGAAGCCCAGAAACTGATTGACCAGGAGAGCGCGATACGCGAGGCATTGCAGAGAGTGGAGAACAGTGGAATCGTCTTCCTCGACGAGATCGACAAGATCGTAGGCGCCAAGGGTCACACGATGGGACCCGATGTCTCCCGCGAAGGCGTCCAGCGCGACCTCCTGCCCGTCGTCGAAGGATCGAACGTCTCTACGAAGTACGGAGTGGTCAAGACCGACCATATCCTCTTCATCGCTTCCGGAGCGTTCCATGTGGCAAGGCCATCGGATCTGATTCCGGAGCTTCAGGGACGGTTTCCAATTCGCGTCGAACTCAACACCCTGACCGAGGAAGACTTTGTCAAGATCCTGACCCTCCCGGAGAACGCGCTGATAAAACAATATGCTGCGCTCCTGGAAACCGACGGTGTAACTCTGGAATTCCGCGAAGACGGCATACGAGAACTCGCCCGCATTGCAACGGAAGTGAACGAGGAAGTCGAAAACATCGGGGCCCGCCGCCTCCATACCATTATGACCTCGCTGCTCGAGGATGTCCTCTTCGACGCCCCCGAGGTGATCCAGCAATCGGTGATTGTGGATTCGGCGATGGTGCAAAAGCGACTCTCGGGCGTCGTGAAGAACCGGGATCTGAGCAGGTATATCCTCTAGCACCCCACCAACCCGGAGGTCACAGACAACAAGGGAGATCCCGCCTTCGGCGCGACTCGTTCCTACGATGAAAAACAAAACGTGCCACGGAACGACCTGGATGGAACGGCATTAGATTCTGAATCGCATACTGAGAGCGAACGACCCGTAGGCAGCACTGTTCGGGGTGAAAATCCAGCCGAGGTTTTCGGTCGCCAGATCGAGATCGTACACGCCGAAATGGAACCCCAGCCCAAACGCAACATTAACCCCGTCCGTCCCACCAAACGAAATCCCGGTCCGGAGTGGCAGGAATCCCCACGGTCGGTACTCCACCCCCAACGAGCCGCGGGGGACCACCGTCCCGCCAAGGGCACGCGTGAGGCCCTGCGCGTAGTCTACCGCAACCGTCAACTCGCCGGCCAGCACCTCCTGAAACCACGGTAGCCTGTGAAGTTCCACGCAAGCGCCCAGCCGCAGTGTCGCGGGGAGCACCGTGCTAAATGGCGTCCCCTCTCTTGACTTTCCTCTGAGAGCCCGATCCAGCGAATCCCGTTCCCCCCCCTCGAACGGGTTTTCAAGATGAACAGTGCTGGAGGTGACGGTCTCCTGCAACTCCTGCTGCCAGGAAATTGATCCCAGATCGGTAATGCTGATGCCAACGCGGATCACATCATCGAGACTCCCGCTGAGCCCAAGATCGACGCCAAATCCGGTGCCTGCCGGAGCGGGGAATGGCGTAACCATTTGACCGAAATCTTTTTCGGTGGGATCAAGGCCCGCCCGACGGGTCAGGACATCGACGGTCCCCTCCAGGACCCCAACGGCCGAAGTCGCCAGCGATGCCTTGAACCGGTCAATGCCGGCGTAACTCAGGCCATGGACAAGTTTAATGGAGATTCCTGCGTACCAGGATTGCAGCACAGGGATTGCAGGAAGAGGTCGTGCATAGGAGAGCGCGTACTCACGGGTCCACGCAACGCTGGCCTCGCTCCCTCCAAAGTCGTATCTGGATCCCGGTGGATTTCCGTAGAACAGAAACTCGAGATATTCCTTCGGCATCGCGGCTGAACCCACCAGACGATCCGTCATGGTAAGAGCGGCCGTCCCGAGATCACCCAGAGCGACAGCCACACCGAGTGGACGCGCCTCCACATCGATGAAGCCATGACCGAGGCCATTTGTGAACCGGCCCAGGATGTCCCTCTTGTCGGCATCCGTCAGGTTGACACCAACGCGTCCGCTGTCGGTCGTGACCCCCGCGAAGTATCTCCTGTACAGATCGTAGGAAAAGACGTCGCTCCCCAAATGCACCCCCACCGGAAGGAGTGAAATGGTGATTGTTGCGTCATCGGGGAGTGCCAGATTTGCGGGATTCGTCCCAAGGGCGTCAATCCCGCACGCGACGGCAACATGCGTACGCGCCATTCCCACCCCCCGGGCATCGGTGCGTTCACCGGCCTGTACAGGTCGCCCCGCAGCAAGCCCGGCAAGCACGACCACCACAATCGACCGCCACGTTCGCTCTGTCATCGGTTCACCTGATACGAGAACTCGCTCCAGATCCGGAACCTGATGGACTCGTTGGAGCGGAATGTCACGATCCCGACCCCCGGTGTCGCCAGAGAGATGCCGTACCGAACGTACTTTGCCCACCGAAAGAGACGCACTTCATCACCGCTCACCTGAACCAGCCTGCTGAACCGGGTCGAAGCCACTACTTCCCCCCCCGCGACGGCCGCAGCCGTCACCGAAAGAGAATCGCCTGCGGTCTGCGGAATCGTCAGCAACGGCTTCCGCTCCTTATCGAGCAAAGTCAATGTGAGCGACATCCCGAGCGGGAGGTCATTGTCAAGATCACAATGGACCTTCCCGAAATTGATGTTGTCGAGCAGGTCGGCATTCAATTCATAGTCGCTATTCCCGTCGCCGGTGGTATCACCGAAGGCAACGGTGTCGGCAAAGGCTCCGCCCGCAATCGAGAGCGACAGGGGAACGGAGAAGCTCACGGCCCCGCCGAATGTGGACCGGCTTCCTATCGCCCCGACGCGCGTGGTGTCGTAGTCAGGGTTCACGGTCACGGTCCCGACCAGCTGGAGCGTGTCCGGGAGTCTTCCGGAAACTTGTGTCAGGAAACTCCCGACCTCCCCGGGAACGAAGACGATGGGGCTGAACGGGGCCCCAACCTTTGATGCGGGAACCGGAAGCACCACATCATGCCCCTGAGCGTCGCGTGCCTTAATAGCCAGATCCAATTGCACCGGGAACGTGATGTCGGTTTGAGGAAGCAGCATCAGGTTCGCTGCGGGGATCACAATCTGCCCCCGGAAACGGGAAGCCGTCTCCCCGAGGCGCAAAGCCACCCGTTCGTTGATCGAAAAAGAAGTCGGCTTGATTACCCCGACAACCGTGTCCACGGCAATCGTCGTTGTCGAGACAATTACCCGAACAGAATCGTTCTCCGTGACCGTTACCGGTCGTCCGGCAGAGCCCTCATAGAGATCAACGCCTGTCGTCGCTTCGAGTCGATCGATGAATCCGCCGGTCGTGGATCGGAGAAGGAGTCCGTCCAGGATAATCGTCCGGGTGGCAGTGGCGCCCCGTGCAAGGAAGAAACTGTCCACAAAAACCTGTCCTGAGGGCCGCAAAAGCTGCGGGAAGCGCGCTTTGAAATACATGTTCAGGTCAACGCCGCTGCGGACATTCAGCGTCAGCGTCCCCTCCCTGATCCCTACCTCCCGCACTTTCGAAGAATCCCGCAACGGCATGCTGAAGGTACTGTTATCGATGAGCACCTGCGGCGGAATACTCGAGAGAACGGCGGCAGTAGCAATGACCGTCGTGGAGGTCAGCGTTGCCGTGATGAGGTCCCCCGGCGGCACCGTTCCTCCTCCCGGTTCGCTGATGCTCACATTGGCGATGGTCACACGCCTGGTCACGGTCTTCCCGGCGAGATCCGCGGATGCCGTCTGGGAACCGCCGGGCGGAACCCGGGGATTGGAAAACGTCAGTTCGAGGATGACCGACCCTGCATCGTCGCGGACAGTGATCGTGCTGTCGATCGTTACCTCTGCGGGGAGATTGTTCCGCACGCTGACGAACAGGAGTCCGCTTTTTATCGTCAGCGACTCAAATTGCGTGATCGTGGCGCTCACCGCCGGGAGCGATGCATGCGATAGGGGGGGCAGAGCCTGGCCGGAATTTAATCCCGGAATCGGTATCGGGAAAACGAGAGGAGCAAGGATACCAATGCTGATCGGCCCCAAACGTGCGCGTGTCGTGGTGGCCTGCGGAGCCAGGAGAAAGATGTTCCCCACCGTCGATGTCGTCGACTGGACATTCGTCCGATAGATGATCTGATTCCCCGTCCCGATCTGCAGGATGCTGGTGTCCTTCTTCACGAGGTCTTCCAGCGTGTAGGATTTCGCCGAGATTGGGGCTGTCAGACCGACGTCCCAGCGCGGGGAGACGGGGTCCGGCGGCCTGTCAAAACACCCGATAAAAGCCACGAGGAGAGAAGCCCCAAGAACCCGCAAAGGCAGGATCCAGCAACGGCGCCGCAAATTTCCGATTCTCATCCAGCTTCCTGTCTAGTACCTAAACCGCTAAAAGGCAAAGGGAGTGCCAGACGGATGCCCCCGCGGGTATCCCGGACATGGAAAAGGCCGACAGCTGCCGGCCTTTTCGAGAACGCCCGATATTTCCTCCACCGGGAAGCCTCGCCGAAACCTACATTTCTTCAAAGCCCGGATCTCCCCCCTCTGTGCACCGCAGCCGGTGCCACCCCAACAAAATCATCAGACGGCCCAAAGGGAATCGCGCCTCCACCAATACTCGTTCCAAGCACAAAAACAATACGTGCTGTTTAGGTACTTCGTTGGAACGGCACTCGTGCCGAGTCTCAGAAGTGTCTTTAGAATCTCGCAGCTAAATATCCTGCGTTCCGCCGCAATTTGAGCGGTTACCACGTGCAGAATCATGCAAGGAATTTAGCAGTCGAGACACTAATGCCCCTCCAACTTGATGACTCTACTCAACAAGGGGCGCAGTGCCTGTTCCAACGATACAAATATCACTTAGCCGTTCAATAATTTTGT
>Ga0326726_10000282_pt1 | contig 48918 bp, 45 predicted proteins | sample MHFenrmetagenome_2_FD_207603 | JGI IMG/M metagenome (GOLD analysis project Ga0326726, IMG submission 207603) | Lab enriched peat soil microbial communities from Michigan Hollow, Ithaca, NY, United States - MHF15MN | ecosystem: Environmental > Terrestrial > Soil > Wetlands > Peat | place: USA... | reverse complement strand
GGTTCCACCGGTGGCCGCGATGCGCTTCTTGGCGGCCAGCGAGCCGGCCACCGCGAGCACCGGCACGATCACACCGAAGCGACCGAACCACACGGCGATGCCGAGCATCGTGTTGTAGAAGGGCGTGTTGGCGGAGATCCCGGCGAACGCGCTGCCGTTGTTGTTGGCCGCCGACGTGAAGGCGTAGAGGATTTCCGAGAAGCCGTGGGCGCCGGGATTGGCGACACCGGCGCGTCCGGCATCGGCCATCACCGCCACCGCGGTGCCGGCCAGCACGAGCAGCGGCGTCACGAGGATGGCGATCGACGTCATCTTCATGTCGTGGGCCTCGATCTTCTTGCCCAGGTACTCGGGGGTGCGGCCGATCATCAGCCCGGCGATGAACACCGCCAGGATGGCGAACATCAGCATGCCGTAGAGGCCCGTGCCGACGCCGCCGAACACCACTTCGCCGAGCTGCATGTTGATCAGCGGCACCGCGCCGCCCAGCGGCGTGAACGAGTCGTGCATCGAGTTCACCGCGCCACACGACGCGTCGGTGGTGATGGTGGCGAACAGCCCCGACTCGGCGATGCCGAAGCGCGTTTCCTTGCCTTCCATGTTGCCGCCGGACTGCGTGGCGCTGACGCCCTGGTCGACGCCGAGCGCCGTGAACTGCGGGTTGCCCTGCTGCTCGAAGCCCATCGCGGCGATCGCGCCGACCGCGAACATCAGGTACATCGCGATCAGCACGGTCCAGCCCTGCCGCTGGTCCTGCACCATGCGGCCGAAGACGAGGCACAACGCCGCGCCGATCGAGAAGATCGACAGCATCTGCACAAAGTTGGACAGCGCGGTCGGGTTCTCGTACGGATGCGCCGCGTTGGCGTTGAAGAAACCGCCGCCGTTGGTGCCCAGCATCTTGATCGCGATCTGCGAGGCCACCGGGCCCATCGCCAGCGTCTGCTTGTCGGTGCTCTTGTCCTCCATCACCGGCTCGCCCTTGTCGTTCTTCACCGGCTGGCCGTCGGCGCCCAGTTTGGGCTCCTGGTACTTGACGACCTCGAGCGTCTGCACGTCCTTGTAGGCGTCGAAGTTCTGCACCATGCCCTGCTGCACGAGGAACAGCGCGTAGACGATGCAGATCGGCAACAGGATCCACAGCACGACGCGGGTCAGGTCGACCCAGGCGTTGCCGATGCCCTTGGCCGAATGGCGCGCAAAGCCGCGGATCAGCGCGATGACGACCACGATGCCGGTGGCGGCCGAGAAGAAGTTCTGCACCGCCAGACCCAGCATCTGGGTCAGGTAGCTCATCGTCTGCTCGCCGCTGTAGCCTTGCCAGTTGGTGTTGGTGACGAAGCTGAGCGCGGTGTTGAACGACGAGTCGGGCGACACGTTGGCCATCGCCTGCGGGTTCAGCGGCAGCCACACCTGCAGGCGTTGCAGCGCGTAGACCGCAAGCACGCCCAGGCCATTGAACAGCAGGATGGCCAACGCGTACTGCAGCCAGCCCATGTCGGCGTCGGCCTTGATGCCGCACAGGCGATACAGGCCGGCCTCGATGCGGCTGGCGAAGCCGAGCCGCCCCTCCATCACGGTGGTGATGTAGCGACTCAGCGGAATGGCCAGCAGCACCAGCACGATGCTGTAGGCGATCAACAGGGTCCAGGCATGGCTCGTCATGAAAACTTCTCCGGTTGCAGCAACGCGGCCACCAGGTAGATCAACAGCGCCACCGACACGACGGCGCCCAGCACAACCATCCAGCTCATTGCTCAGGCCCTCCCAACTTGGCGCAGCCGACGGCCATGCCGGCCAGCAGCAGCCAGAACACGATTACCCCAGCGATGTAGACGATGTCCATGCGTGTGTCCTCGTTCTAGAGCACCGCGCATGCTAGGAAACGCGGCATAAAGATGGTGCAAAGATCGATCGGCGGCGTATCAAAAAGGCATCAACGCCGCCTTGCTCGATGCCGCGCGATGTTCCGCCGGCTGCCCTGCTTGTCATTGAGCCAGATCAAGCAGCGTGGATGCGCAGAGCGGGCGAGGCAGCGAGCGCCTCGGCGCGAAAGGCGCGCAAACTCAGCATTCGATGGGGCGAAAACCACAGCGTCGAGGGCCGACGGGTTGCGCCGACCGTCTTGCACAACACGGTGCTCCAGTAGGGCTTGCCGGCCTTGCGAAACTCGGCGACCCGCCGAAAGCCCTGGCTCTGGTAGAAGGCGAGCAGGTGAGCGGCCCGCGAAGGCGTGTCGAGCGCCAACGTGCAGTAACCCAACTCACGTGCACGGCGCTGCGCGAACCGCAGCATCGCCTCGCCGCAACCCAGCCCCTGCGCCATCGGATCGACCGCAAACTGATGCAGACTGGCGACCGTGGATCGGCGGTAGGTTGCGCAGTCGCTGCTGCTGTCGGGCCCCTCCAGCGTCATCGTGCCGAGCAGGCGATCGCCGTCGACCGCCACGTAGCACTGGCCGCGGCGTGCGCGCTGGCGCGTGACCTCGACCGACTGGCCCACGCAGGTGCAAGGCAACCCGAGCCGACCCAGCGGCCCGAACGCGCGGTGCAGCAGCGCCGTCAGTTCGTCGAGCGAATCGCTCGGACGAAGGGGCCGCACTTCGATGCTCTTCATGATGACTCCTGCGAGGGTCTTGCCACAGGCGTCATTGCAGCGCAGCCATCCTCAGAACGGTATCAAGATTGCGCGCCGGTGCATCAAGAGGGTGTCAATTTCCGGGTGATGGGCGCTGCGTCGGAGCCGTGTGTCGGACGCGGGGAACTCTCTTGATGCCATCCTTATTTCGGAGCCCGCGAATTTGTCAGTGTCCTGATGTGAATCGCCCTAAGCTTTTGGCCAAGGAGTTTTCATCATGGACACCAATCTGATTCAAACACTGTGGGTCTGGTGGGGCACGATCCCGTCGGACTTCAGGTTCCTGATGCTGCTGCCGTTTGCGATCGGCGGCACCGCCGTGCTGGTCGACGTGTTGCGGCAGGCATGGATCGCCGAGCGTCGGCGGCTGTTCTCGCCTCGCACCGCGGCGCGCCGTTCGGGGCATTCGACCGGCGCCGCGTCGCGCGCCACGCCAACGCGAGGCCATCGACCGATCGTCCGGCCCCTGCACCGCGTTCGGCGCGGACGATGCTGCCCTACAGCTGCACGCGCGACCCGAGTTCGATGACGCAGTTGTTGGGCAGCTGGAAGTAGTCGGCTGCGCTGCTGGCGTTGCGCATCATCGCGGCGAACAGATGGCCGCGCCATCGCGCCATGCCGGCCGTGCCGGACGGGATGACCAGCTCGCGGCTGAGAAAGTACGACGCGTGGTACGGGTCGAACTGCAGATCGAAGCGCGCGCAGCGGCCCAGCGCCATCGGCAGGTTCGGCTCGTCCTTGAATCCGTAGTCGACGCGCACGCTCCAGAAGTCCCCAGGCAGCGCTTCGACGGTGAGCTGCTCATCCGGCGGCACCCACGGCACCTCGAGAAAGCGCACGGTGACGAGCACGTTGCGTTCGTGCAGCACCTGGTAGTGCTTCAGGTTGTGCATCAGCGCATGCGGCACGGTGTTCGCATGCGCCGTCGGGTACACGGCAATGCGGCGCGCGCGAGGAATGGTCTCGCGCGCCAGCGATTGCAGAAACGGGACCAGCGGCGGATCGTCGCCGCCGATGTGCTCGGCCATCCGCTCGCGACCGCGGCGCCAGGTGGCCATCACGAAGAACAGCACCACGCCCAGCGCGAGCGGAAACCAGCCGCCCTGCACGAACTTCAGCGAGCACGAGATCACCAGCACCGCATCGACGAGCAGGAACAGCCCCGTCGCGGCCCATGCGAGCGGCAGCGGATAGCCCCAGGCATGGCGCACGACGAAGAAGGTCAGCGCGGTGGTGATCAGCATCGTGATCGTCACCGCGATGCCGTAGGCCGACGCCAACGCCGACGAACTCTCGAAGCCGAGCACTGCCAGCAGCACGGCGACGAGCAGCACCCAGTTGATGCTCGGCATGTAGATCTGCCCCATCGCCTGGTCCGAGGTGTAGAGCACGCGCATGCGCGGCAGCAGCCCGAGCTGGATCGCCTCCTTGGTGAGCGAGAAGGCGCCCGAGATCACCGCCTGCGAGGCGATCACCGACGCCACCGTGGCCAGCAGCACGGCGGGCAGCAGCCATGCGGCCGGAAAGAGACGGAAGAACGGGTTGTCCAGCGCGGCCGGATCGCGCATCAGCATCGCGCCTTGGCCGGCGTAGTTCAGCGCGAGCGCCGGCAAGACGAGGCTCGTCCAGGCCAGGCGGATCGGGCGCGTGCCGAAGTGCCCGAGGTCGGCGTACAGCGCCTCGGCGCCGGTGAGCGCGAGCACGATCGCACCCATCACGATGAACAGCATCCAACCCCGGTCGCGCAAGAACGCCGCGGCGTGCAGCGGGTTGAGCGCCGTGAGGATGCGCGGTTCGAGCGCGATCTGCAGCGCTCCGGTCACTGCGAGCACCGCGAACCACAGCAGCATCACCGGCCCGAACAGCGAGCCCACTGCGGCCGTGCCGCGCCGTTGCATCAGGAACAGCGCCACCAGCACCATCACCGACAGCGGCACCACGAACGGCTTGAGCACCGGCGTCGCGGTTTCGAGGCCTTCGACCGCGCCGAGCACCGAGATCGCCGGCGTGATCACGCTGTCGCCGTAGAACAGCGCCGCGCCGCACACGCCGGTGAGCAGCAGCGCCTTGCGCCGGGCGGGCGTGCCACCGGCGGCGCGCACCGCCAGCGCCGTCAACGCCATGATGCCGCCCTCGCCGCGATTGTCGGCGCGCAGGATCAGCACCACGTACTTCAGCGTCACCACCAGCATCAGCGCCCACAGGATCGTCGACACCGCGCCGATGATGTCGGGCGCGATCAGCTGCACGCCGTTGGCCGGGTTGAGCACCTCCTTCATCGTGTACAGCGGGCTGGTGCCGATGTCGCCGTAGACGACGCCCAGCGCCCCGAGCGCCAATGCGGCCGTGCCCTGGCGGCGCGCTGGCAACGCGCTGGCGATGGCGGTCACCGTGCGCCGATCACCAGGTGTTGCGCAATTCGCGCAGCTTCAGGAACACGGTGCGCGCATCGGGCTTGTCGGGCAGATCGGGGAATGCCTCGCGCAGCTTGGCGATCACGCCCGGGCTGGTGAGGCGAAAGAACGTGTTGAACTGCTTTTCCTGCTTCAGCGTGGTGACGATCGAACGCTGCGGGTCGTGGCCAGCGACCTTGGGCAGCAGCGCCTTCGCGGCGGCGTTGTCCGGCTCGCGCGACAGCGTGAACTTCAGGTTGTTCTCGATGTAGTCGTGGCCGGGGTACAGCAAGGTGTCGTCGGGCAGCGTGTCGAGCTGCCTGGCGAAGGTGTTGTACATCTCGCCGGGGTCGCCGCCGTTGTGGCAGTTGCCGGCGCCGGCGTTGAACAGTGTGTCGCCGGAGAACAGCGCCGGCTGGTCGGTGTGCGAGCGCAGACAGATGTGGCACATCGTGTGGCCCGGCGTGTCCATGCACTCGAGCTCCACCGTCTTGCCGACCCGGATCACCTCGCCCGCCTTCACGCCGCGGTCGACGCCGGCGATCTTGCCGCCGGCCTTGTGGTGCGCGATCAGCTTGGCGCCGGTGGCCTGCACCACCGCCGCGTTGCCGCCGGTGTGGTCGTGGTGCTCGTGCGTGTTCAGGATCTGCGTGATGCGCCAGCCGTTCTTCTTGGCTGCGGCCAGGCATTTGCCATGGTCGAGCGGATCGATCGCCAGCGCCTCACCCGTCTCGGGGCAGGCGATCAGGTAGTTGAAGTTGCGGTACGAGTTGCCGGTCCAGATGCGTTCGACGATCACGGCCAAGTTCTCCTGAAGGTCGGGGCATTGTAGGAAGGCGTGGCCGGCACCCGGCCTGCAGACCGGGGACACCCACATCGTCGGAGCGGCGAGGCCCGCGCGGCCACTGCGTCGGCAGCGTCTGCAGTGGGACGCGCGCCGCAGCTTGCAAAGACTGCTAGCTTGGAGCTCGTGCGGATGAGTCCGAACGCAACTGGGCACTGATCCGCAATCCCGCGCGTCGCGCGTCGCGCGGCGAACCCCCCCACTGCCTGTTCCAGGCGCGGCGCAGGTTCAGGCTCGAGCGAAATCCCGATACCTCGGCGGCATCGGTGACGCTGGCACCATGCTCGAGCGACTGGCGTGCGCGTTCGAGTCGGATCGCCTGCAGGCACTGCATCGGTGACGCGCCGGCATGATCCATGAACAGCCGCAGCAAGTGACGCTCGGTGACGTGCCCAACGGCAGCCAGCGTGGCCATGTCCCAGTCGCGCTCCGGCTCGGCGCTGATGGCGTCTTGCACTTTGTGGACCGCTGCATGCGTGTGGCGGCGATGCCCGAGAAACGGCGACAGCTCGGGGTCACGCGACGATCGCCTGAGGTAGACCACCATGTCCTCGGCAATGCTCGCCGCCAGGGCTTCGCCGCACTCGCCGGCGATCAGGTGCAACGCGAGATCGATGCCCGCGGTGACGCCGGCGCTCGAGGCAACCGGCCCGTCGACCACGAACACGCGGTTGTCGACGACCTGCGCGTGGCGCGCCAGCGCCCGCAGCGCACCGATCAACTCGTGATGGGTCGTGCAGCGGCGACGGCCGAGCAGCCCCGCGCGTGCCGCCAGCAGGGCACCCGAGCAGACCGTGACCAGGCGATGCGGCGAGGCGGTGTCCAGCAGGTGGTGATGAAGCGTGCGGCTCAGCCATTGCGCCGTTGCGGTGATCGCCGGTGTCACCTGATTCACATGCACGTTCGGCTGGCCGACGAGCACCACCCAGGTCGGCGCATCGAGGCGGGCCGGCAGGGGCTCGAGGCCGGCGAGCGCGAGCCCGACCGACGTTCGCAGCGTCGTCGACGCTCCGGCGAAGCGCAGGCGAAAGCGCGCTGGCAGGCGACGCATCGTACGGTGCAGGTTGGCCAGTCGAAAGGCCTCCGCCGGCCCGGCGATGTCGAGCAGCAGCGAGTGCGGCGAGATGACGAACAGGACGTCGATCGGGTCGGCGCGTTCAAGCATTTTCGGACATCGTGCTTTGAGCGATGCATTGGATCAGAAATCCCGAGATACCGGGAGGCGCGATCGGGTCGATGTCCGAAACTGATCCAAACGCGTCGGCGCGCGGCGCGACAGCGGGGAGCCGTTTCCATAACGTGACGGCGTCGTGCTCGGACAGGACCGCCCTGTCCGCTATGCCGTCCCATGATCGATTGGAATTGCCATGACCACCCCCATGTCCCCCGCTGCCGATCGCCTGCGATCGGTATGCACAGCCGTATGGATCCAGGCGTTGGCCTGCGCAATGGCGTTGCCGGTGCATGCCCAGGCCGCCGACGACCGCGCGGCGTCGGCGGACGTGGCTGCCGTGGACGCGGACATCCAGCCGGGCGATGACTTCTTCTCGTACGCCAATGGCGGCTGGCTCAAGGCGACCGAGATCCCGGCCGGCGAGGGGCGATGGGGCGCCCGCAGCGAGATCGCGCAACGCACGCGCCGGCAAGTGCTCCAGCTGTTCGATGATGCGAGCGCCGCGCCGCCGGGGTCGGACGCGCGCAAGGTGGCCGACTTCCGCGCCGCCTATCTGAACGAGGCCGCGATCGAGGCCCGAGGCACTGCACCGCTGAAGCCCCTGCTGGATCGCATCGATCGCATCCACGACAAGGCCGGCTTGACACGCTGGCTGGGCAGCGAGCTGCGTTGCGATGTCGATCCGATGAACCTTGGCGTCTACGACTCGTCGCACATCCTGGGGCTGGCAGTGCAGGCAGGCAACCATGGCGAGAAGCACCATGTCGCCTACCTGCTGCAAGGCGGCTTGGGGTTGCCCGGCCGCGAGCGCTACCTCAGCGCCGATGCGCGCATGCAGGCGCTGCGGGACCAGTATCAGGAGGCGATCGGCCGCGTGCTGACACGGCTCGGCTCGGGTGATGCCAGCCGCGTCTCGAGCGCAGCCAGCAGAGCCGGGGCCGTGATGGCACTGGAAACCGCGATCGCCCGCAGTCATGCCACTGGCGAGGCGTCGGGCGATGAACGCAACGCCGACACGCTCTGGACGCGCGCGGACTTTGCCCGCGAAGCGCCGGGCATGGATTGGCGCGCGTTCTTCGCGGCCGCCGGCCTGACCAAGCAGCAGACTTTCGTCGCCTGGCAGCCGACCGCCTTGAAGGGCGCGGCTGCATTGGTGGCGTCGCAGCCGCTGCAGGCGTGGCAGGACTATCTGCGCATTCGCGTCATCGGTCGCTACGCCGACGTGCTGCCGCAAGCGCTGTCGATCCGGCCCGCGGCGTCGCAGGGTGCGGCAGCGGCTCCGCAGCCGCCCGGCTCGCGTGCGCAGCGCGCGTTGGAGGCGACTCAATCCGCGATGAGCGACGCAATGGCAAACATGTACACCCAGCGCCACTTCCCGCCCGCGGACAAGGCACGGCTGCAAGTCATCGTCGCCAACGTCGTCGCGGCCTTCAGCCAACGGGTCGAGGCGGCGGCTTGGATGTCGCCCGCCGCCAAGACGATGGCGCTGGCCAAGTTGAGAAACCTGTACTTCGGCATCGGCTACCCGGAACGATGGCAGGACCATTCGAGCCTGGTGGTGGATCCGGCCGATGCCGTGGGCAATCTGCGGCGCATCGAGCAACGCAACTGCAGCCAGGCCGTCGCCCGGCTCGGGCGGCCCGTCGACCGGACCGAATGGGCCATTGCGCCGCAGTGGCCCGGGGCTGTGCTCATGTTCCACCAGAACGCCTACAACTTCGCCGCCGCGCTGTTGCAGGTACCGAAGTTCGACCCGTCGGCCGCGGACGCGGCGAACTACGGCGCCATCGGCGCGATCGTCGGCCACGAGGTCAGTCATTTCGTCGACACGCTGGGCGCCGACTACGATGCCGATGGCCGCCGGCATCGCTGGTGGACCGACGACGACATGGCCCGCTATCGGGCAGCCACCGAAGCGCTGGTGCGCCAGTTCTCCGGCTACCGGCCGTTTCCAAACGTGGCGGTCGACGGCCAACTCGGGTTGACCGAAAACCTGGCCGACCTGGGCGGCTTGGTGGCGGCCTTCGACGCCTACCGCCGCACCCTCGGCAGCCAGGCGAACGACCAGGAGTACGTGCGCCAGCAGGACCGCCAGTTCTTCATCGGCTATGCACGAAGCTGGCGCGCCAAGTACCGTGACGACGCGCTGAGAGCGCAGGCCGCCAGTGACCATGCCCCAGAGATCTACCGCGTGTCGACCGTCCGCAACATCGATGCTTGGTATGAGGCGTTCGATGTGAAACCGGGCCAGCGCCTCTATCTGGAGCCAGCAGCGCGCGTGCGGATCTGGTAGCCCGTCCGCTCGATGGATGCGTTGGCGATCTACCGTCATCCCCGATCGGCATGAACCCATCGGCGGCCATCTCGCGCCGTGCGGCGCTCGGCTTCGTGATGACAGCCGCGACCGCCAGCCGGCCCGCCGCTGCGTTGCCCATGCTGAAGGCCGGTGATCTGGTTCAGTTCCGGGTTGCACTCCCCGCTGATCTGCACAGCCTCGCGGGCAGCGTGCGCGTGGCCCGGGTGGCCGTCGCCACGCCCGCGGCATTCGACCCGGCGCAGCCTTGGCGGATATTGATCGTCAACGCCACGTCGGACCTCGGCTATCAGTCGAGCCGCGAGCTGATGGCCGCATACCGTTCCGCCGCGACAGATGCCGGCTGGGTTGCGCTGGCCGCCGACCCGGACGCGGAAGTGGCGCAGGCCGAGGACACGCTTTCTCTGCGTTACGCGCTGGCCAGCTCGGCGTTGGATGCGGTGCATCCGCGGTGGCGCGATGCGGGTCGAGCGACGCTCGCCTTCGCAGGGTTCTCGGGCGGCGCGAAGTTCTCCGGCTGGCTCGCCGCGCTGTTCACCACTCAAGGTGCCCGTGTGGCCGGCATCTTCCTCGCGGGCGTCAACGAGGAGCCGGTGGCGACGGCGGCGCAACGACTCAAGGTGCTCGACGACGACTTTCGCTCGATACCGGTGTTCCTGCAGGGCGGCCGGCTCGACACCGTGGCAACGCCCGAGCAACACCGGGAGATCAGGGAAGAGTTGCGCAAGCGGGGCTTCCGCTCGCTCCGCCTCGAGATCGTCGATGGTGGACATCGGGTCGATACCACCTGGCTGCAAGCGGCGCTCGAATGGTTCGCTGCGTCGGATGTCGGCCGACGATGAGGTGAAGGGTCGCCACGGGCGGGTGAACGCCCGGTTAGCGTGTCACGACGCCCGCCGTTTGAGCTCAGCCGAGGCCAGGCGCGGCCTCTTGCACTGCGGCGGCAGCGAAAGATCAGCCGGCATGGCCTTGCACCGAGTGCCAGCGGTGAAGGAGTGCGCGAATCATGATCGCCACGATCGCCGCATTGAGAGCGAACACCCCAGCCCGGAACCAAGTCGGATGCTTGACCCACTCGAATGCCTCGAAAGGCATGTAGATCGCGCCGCTGACGGCGGCGAGAACCTCCGCCCAGGCGCGCTGGTGATACAGACCGTACCCCTCTGCGAGGCGGACGACCGAGTACACCGCGGCTCCGAGCGCCAGCCATAGAAGCTCGGTGTCTGGCAGTCTATCCACGGCATCCAGGAAGATGCGCGGATACTTCGACGCCGGATTCAGGTGAGTGTGCTCGATGAGCTTGGCCGCGAGCACATGCAAGTCCTTGTGGATCAGCGCCAGCAGTCCCGATGCAGCGGCCAGGACCAACACGCCCTTGAATGCCTCGAAGAAGGCAACGAGCCGGATGGACGCGAGCTCGCCCGCGCGTGATGATGGGTACGCCAGCTTCGACACAGTGGCGTCGTGCCGGCTAGCGTTTGAGTTCACCTGCCTGCGGAAGCAGGCGAAGCGTGCTGTAGATCGTCCGATTCAAAGATGGGTTACGCGCCGACGACACGGACGGTCGATTGGTAAGTGCGTTCGACCTCTCCGGATCGCGGAAGCGGGCGAAGCCCGCTGTGGCACTTCGGGTGCGGCGAAGGGTTAGATTATTTGAGCGAGCAGGCAAGCGTACGATCCGCGGCGAAGTCAACCTTCGTTCCTGACCTCGGAGAACCCAGATGACAGTGACAGGCAGGTGCCTTTGCGGTGCGGTTCGCTGGGAGAGCGCCGAACCGCCAATCACCACGCGGGTGTGCTGGTGCCGCGATTGCCAATACTTGGGTGCAGGCAGCGGAACGGTTGGCGCTTGCTTTCGCACCGCAACGTTCAAGGTCGTCGGGAAGACGAGCGACTTCTCGAGTGTGGCGGACAGTGGCAGTCGAATGCACCGCCGGTTCTGCCCCGAATGCGGCACTCCGCTCTTTAGCGAGGCTGAGGCCAGACCGCATTTGATCTTCGTTCGAGCTGGGACTTTCGACGATCCGAATCTTGCCAACCCTGCAATGACGATCTGGACCTCCAGTGCGCCGCGTTGGGCTTGTATTGATGCAGCTTTGCCGCGTGTGGAAAGGCAACCACCGCCCGCAGCATAGTTGCCCGCCATGCATGCCGGGCCTACGTTTGTAGGCTGGCGAAACCAGTCGTAGTGGGTCTGCTGCAAAGAATGGTTAGGCATCTGCGGCCTTGCGCTGGAAGGCGGGTAGCGCAAACAGCAGTCCACTGACAAACAGTGAAAGCCCCCAGTGATACAGGCGCAACTCGTTCTCCGTGGGCGGGGCGGACGCCTCCGCAAGTGCGAGCAGCTGTGGATTGCCACCCGATTGAGCCTTGACAAAGGCGACGACCGCTTCGCGTTGGACTCTCATCGTCTCGAGTGCTCGGTAGTTGCCGGTGGCAAAGACCAAGAAGCCAATTGTGGTGAGCACTGAAACAAGACGTCTGTATTGAGGCGGAACCTTCCCGCTGGCCACCAGGGCAACGATTGCGCCCGCAACGGTGTACAGCAAGTTCCACAACTGCTGCCAGGCGCTGGAGCGGTCCGCCAGCAAACTCATGAGATCTTTGAAGTCGGTGATGTTCATTGAGATGCCAACGTCGATCGGACGGAGCGGAGAACTTTCTCTCTTGTGCCCAATATGCCACCTGGCTGCCACTTCGGCCACGAGGCTCCACTGCGATGGCGACCTGGCCAACCAATCGGCCCGCTGTGCAAGCGCAATAGGCCCCGCAGTGGGAGCCCGGCGCGTCACCCCACCCGCCCCTGCACCCCCTTCGGCTTGGCCGCCATCAGCATCTCGTGCAACCCCGCCGCCGCGGTGGAGAGCGGCCGGTCGGCGCGCCGCACCATGTAGACGCGCCGCACCAGTGCCGGAGCGTGCAGCGGCCGCGTGGCCAGCTGCGCGTCGTTGAAGTGGAACAGCGTGAGCGACGGCACGATCGTGATGCCGAGCCCCGCGCGCACCATGCCGGCCACGGTGCTCAGCTGGTCGAGCTCCATCATCGTGTGCAGCTGCATCGGGTAGATCGCGGCCTCCACGTACTGGCGCACGCTGCTCGAGCGCGCCAGCTGCACGATCGGGTACGGCGCCAGGTGCTTGAGCTCGATGCGGCCACCGCGCCGCGGCTGCCTGGCCAGCGCGTGGTCGCGCCGGCATACCAGGTGAAAGCCGTCGCGGCAGAACTCCTCGGCGTGCAGCTCGGGGGTGGCGGTGCGGGTGGAGGCGAGCGCGAAGTCGGCCGTGCCGGCGCGCACGCGCTCGATGCAGGTGTCCGACAACACGTCGGCCACGTCGAGCTCGATGCCCGGGTACTGGCGATGAAACTTGCCCAGCAGCGGCGGCAGCCAGCCGGCGGCGAGCGACGGCAGCAGCGCGATCGCCACACGGCCGCGCCGCCGCGCCGCGTGGTCGCGCACGTCGGCCAGCGCGGCCTCGGCGTCGCGCAGCAGCCGGCGCGCCGGCTCGACCAGCACGCGGCCCTCGGCGGTGAGCTCCACGCTGCGCGTGGTGCGGTCGAACAGGCGCGCGCCCATCGCCTCTTCGAGCCCGCGCATCAGCGCCGAGAACGCCGGCTGCGACAGGTGGCACAGCGCCGCGGCGCGCGTGAAGCTGCGCTGCTCGGCCAGCGTCAGAAAGGCCGTCAGCTCGCGCGTCGTCAAATTCATCTGCATTGCGGATCAATGTATCGCATCTTTCGATTTAACAGATGCGCGATCGCTGCCTACAGTCGCGTCCATGCCCGGCACCCACACCCTGCGCATCGGTTGTGCCGCCGGTTTTTCCGGCGACCGCACCGACGCGGCGACCCCGGTGGTGAACGCCCTGGTGGCCGCGGGCGGACCGGCGGTGCTCATCTACGAGACGCTGGCCGAACGCACCCTGGCGCTGGCGCAACTGGCCAAGCGGCAAGATCCCGACGCCGGCTACGAGCCGCTGCTCGAGCCGATGCTGGCGCCGGTCTTGGCCCAGTGCCTGCAGCACGGCATTCGCATCGTGAGCAACTTCGGCGCCGCCAACCCGCGTGGCGCGGCGCTGCGCATTCGCGAGATGGCACGCGCGCTGGGGCTCGCGCTGCCGCGCATCGCGGTGATCGCGGGCGACGACGTGAGCGGCAGCGACCATCGCGCCGCGCTGCGCAGCAAGCTCGGCGCCGCATTCGACGCGCGGCCGATCGTGAGCGCCAATGCCTACCTCGGCGCCGAGCCGATCGCCGCGGCGCTGAAGGCTGGCGCGCAGATCGTGGTCGGTGGCCGCATCGCCGACCCCTCGCTCACCGTGGGCCCGGTGCTGGCGCATTTTGGTTGGGCCCGCGACGACTGGGATCGCCTGGCGCGCGCCACGATGGCGGGCCACCTGCTCGAATGCGGCACGCAGGTCACCGGCGGCTACTACGCCGACCCGGGCCTCAAAGACGTGCCGGGCATGGCGACGCTGGGCTACCCGATCGCCGAGATCGACGAAGACGGCCAATGCACCATCACCAAGCCCGCCGGTACCGGCGGCCGTGTGGACGAGCACACCGTGAAAGAACAGTTGCTCTACGAGGTGCACGACCCCGCGGCCTACCTCACACCCGATGTGGTGGCCGACATCAGCGCCGCGCAGGTGAGCGAAGTGGGCCCCGATCGCGTGCGGCTCACCGGTGTGCGCGGTCATGCGCGCACCGACACGCTCAAGGTGAATGTCTGCTTCGAAAGCGGCTGGCTGGCCGAGGGCGAGATCTCCTACGCCGGCGCGCGCGCCGAGGCACGAGCACGCCTCGCCGCCGATGTGTTGCGCGAGCGTTTGCAGGCCGTAGGCCCGTTGCGCGCCGACCTGATCGGCGTGGCCAGCGTGTTCGGCGACGACGATGGCCGCTGGCTCGCGGCCCTGCCCGCGGGCAACGCACTTGACGTGCGGCTGCGTGTGGCGCTGCGCCACACCGATCGCGCAAGCGCCGAGCGATTGGCGCGTGAGGTGACGGCGCTATATTGCTGCGGCCCGGCCGGCGGCGGCGGCGTGCGCACCGCGCTGCGCTCCACGTTCGGCACGCTGTCGTGCCTGCTGCCGCGCGCCGACGCGCCAGCCACTTACGAGATGCTCGAATGATGGCTGCGACCGCGCCTTCGCACACCGTGCCGCTGTGGCGCGCCGCGCACGGCCGCACCGGCGACAAGGGCAATCGATCCAACATCAGCATGATCGCTTGGGCACCCGAGTTGTACCCGCTGATCGTGGCGCAGATCACCGAGGACGCGATCGCGCGCCAGTTTGCGCACCGCCGCCCGACGCAGGTGATGCGCCACCTGCTGCCCACGCTGCACGCGATCAACGTGGTGCTCGATGACGTGCTCGATGGCGGCGTGAACGACGCGCTGAACCTCGACAGCCACGGCAAGGCGCTGTCGTTTCTGCTGCTCGAGCTGCCGCTCGAGGTGCCCGCCGATCTGCTGCCGCTGCTGCGCGGCCCCGTCGTTTGATGCATTGAATCTCACAATCGAATCGACCAGGAGACACCGATGAACCGCCTCTTTCGCCGCGCCCTGATCGCGGCCCTGCTCAGCGCCGGCTGCACCGGCATCGCGTTGGCGCAGGCGACCAAGTACCCGGCCAAGCCGATCAGCTTCATCGTGCCGTTTGCCGCTGGCAGCGCGACCGACCAACTCGCGCGCGCATTGGGCCAATCGATCACCGAGAGCACCAAGCAAGCGGTGGTGGTCGACAACAAGGCCGGTGCCAGCGGCATGCTCGCCGCGCAGGCGGCAGCGCGCGCCGCCGCTGATGGCTACACCGTGCTGATCACCACCAACACCACGCACGCCGCCAACGAGCACCTGTACAAGAAGCTGCCGTACGATCCGGTGAAAGACTTCGCTCCCGTCAGCGGCCTCGGCAAGGGCGGCCAGGTGCTGGTGGTGGCGGCCAACTCGCCCTACAAGAGCGTGAAGGAGCTGCTCGACTTCGCGAAGAAGAACCCGGGCAAGCTCACCTTCGGCAGCGGCAGCTCGAGCAGTCGCGTGGCCGGCGAGCTGTTCCAGCAGATGAGCGGCACCGAGCTGCTGCACGTGCCGTACAAGAGCAACCCGCTGGCCATCACCGACCTGCTGGGCGGCCAGATCGCGTTGATGATCACCGACACCTCCACCGGCGTGCCGCAGATCAAGGCCGGTAAGCTGCGCGCGCTCGGCGTGTCGACCACCAAACGATTGCCGATGCTGCCCGACGTGCCGACGATCGACGAGGCCGGCGTCAAGGGCTACGACATGGGCTACTGGTTCGCGGCCTACGTGCCCGCCAACACGCCGGCGCCGGTGGTGGCGCGCTTGAACGAGTTGCTGCATGCGGGCCTGAAGACGCCGGCCGCGAAGGCCTTCTTCGACACCAGCGGCGGCGAGCCCTTCGCCACCACGCCCGAGCAGCTGGCCAAGTTCCAGCTCGAAGAAACCAACAAGTGGGGCCGCGTGATCAAGAAGGCGGGCATCGAGCCCGAGTGAGCATGCCGCGGCAACGATGAGCATGAGCGCTGCACAATGCAGCGCATGCCGTTCATCCCTGCCGTCGCGCCCGAAACGCCCGCCACGCACGACGCGTGGTGTTTCGCATTCGTCGAAGGCCAGTTGCTGCTGCTCGAGCAGGCCGAGGGCCACGGGCCGAATCCGGAACAGGCCGTTTCCGACGGCCTGAGGCCGCAGCCGTGGTCGCTGTTCGAGCCGCTGCAACCGGTGCGACACTACCTCGGCCAACTCGATGGCATCGACTGCTGGGCCTTCACGCTGAAGGAGACGCCACCGGGATTCAGACGCGCGCCGCTGCGCGCCGCGATGATGCAGTTCGGCGATCCGTTGATGGGTGTGGCCGGCCGCGCCGCGCAGGTGCTGGAGTGGGACCGCGCGCACCGCCACTGCGGCGTCTGCGGCACGCCCACCGTGCTGCAGGCCACCGAGCGCTCGCGCAAGTGCCCGGCCTGCGGCCACACCGCCTACCCGCGGCTGAGCCCGGCGATCATGGCGCTGGTGTGGCGCGAGGGCGAGGTGCTGCTGGCGCGCTCGCCGCACTACGTGCCGGGCGTGTACAGCGCATTGGCCGGGTTCGTCGAGGCCGGCGAGTCGCTGGAGGAATGCCTGCGCCGCGAGGTGGCCGAGGAGGTGGGCGTGCAGGTCACCAACCTGCGCTACTACGGCAGCCAGAGCTGGCCGTTTCCGCACAGCCTGATGATCGCCTACACGGCCGAGTGGGTGAGCGGCGAGATCGTCAAACAGGCCGACGAAATCGAAGATGCGCAGTGGTATGCGCTCGATGCATTGCCAAAGATCCCACCGCGCTTCAGCATCTCGGGCCACCTGATCCGCGACACGGTGGTCGCGCTCGGTGGCCCGGAGCCGGGCGCGTTCGCCTCACCGGTGCGTTAGGCCTCGTGCGCACGGCGGGCGATGACCTTCATCGCCTCGCGCCGGGTCAGCGGCGACAGCTGCGATGCGTACTCGCGCAGAAACGCCAGCACCTCCTCGGGCGCGCCGTACGAACGGCTGCGCAGCGCCCAGCCAATGCCCTTGCGGATGAAGAACTCGTCGGCGAAGCGGCCGGCGCCGATCGACGGCAGGATGGTGTCGTAGAACAGCACCGCGTCGAAGTCGTACTTCAGGCTGCGCTGGCACAGGAACGCCGCGCGACGCAGCCACAGGTCGTCGCCGCGCGCCCAGCGCCGCAGCAGCGGCTTCATCGTGCGCGGGTATCGCTGCAGCAGCGGCGCCAGCGCGCCGGCCGAGATGTCGTCGCAATAGTCCCACCAGCCGCCGCTGCTGATCATCTCCTCGTACAGCGGCAGCATCGACAGATCGAGCAGCTGGCGATGCGGCCCCACGCGCGCCAACTCCATCGCGGCATAGCGCTCCTCGCGAAAGCGCGCCTGCCGCCATAGCGTGCGCATCGCTGCGCTCAGCGTGGCGGTGTCGGGCAACGGTAGCGATTGAACCAGCGCGGCGGTCAGCCGGCGCCGCAGCGGCGCCTTGATGCCGTAGCACGGCATCGCCGATTTCATGTACGCCTGCATCGGTGCGGCGCAAGCGGGATCGGCGTGCGCCGCGAGTCGTTCCCGCAGCGCGTCGACGAAACGCGGCACGATGCCAGTCGGCGCGGCCGCTGCGCCGCCGCGGCGCGAGTGCATCACCGCCTCAGGCGCGAGCCTGGCCCACCCAGTGGGCCAGCACGCTGCGCAAACGTTCGGCGTTGACCGGCTTGGTCAGGAACTCGCGCATGCCGACGCGCAGCGCCTCGTCGCGCTCGCTGACCAGCGCCGCGGCGGTGAGCGCGATGATCGGCGGCGTGCGCTCGCCCAGGGTTTCGTGCAAACCACGCGCGGCCGCGTGGCCGCTCAGGCGCGGCATCTGCACGTCCATCAGCACGGCATCGAACGGCTGCCCCTCGCGCTCGGCCCGCAGCACCGACTCGACCACCGCAACGCCGTCGGTCGCCTGCACCACCTGCACGCCCCATTGCTCGAGCAGGGCCAGCGTGATCATCATGTTGACCGCATTGTCCTCGCCGACCAGCACCCGCGCGCCGCGCAGCACGCGCAGGTCGTCGGCTTCATCGGCGAGCGCCGGCAAGATCTGCGACTCGCTCGCCGGCAGCAGCGGCAGCTCGGCCCAGAACTCGCTGCCCGCGCCCGCTGCGCTGTGCACGCCGACCTGCCCGCCCATCAGGCGCGCCAGCTCGCGGCAGATCGACAGCCCGAGGCCGGTGCCGCCATAGCGCCGCGTGGTCGACTGATCGGCCTGCGAAAACGGCTGGAACAAGCGGCGCTGAGTGTCGTCGTCGATGCCGATGCCGGTGTCGGACACCGTCAGGCGCACCAAGTGGCCACGTTGCGGCGAGGCGTGAATGCGCACGCAGCCGCGCTCGGTGAATTTGATCGCGTTGGACACGAAGTTGCCCACGATCTGCCGGATGCGCGTGGCATCGCCCAGCACGGCCGTCGGCAACGCCGGGTCGATCACCAGCTCCATCGCCAAGCCCTTGGCCTGCGCCGCCGGCAGGTTGCTGCACAGCACCGGCTCGAGCGCATCGCGCAGGCGAAACGGCACGAGGTCGATGCCGAGTTTGCCGGCCTCGATCTTCGACAGGTCGAGGATGTCGGTCAGCGTCGCCGACAGGCCCTCGGCGCTGTCGAGGATGTGCGCCACGTAGGTCTTGCGCTGCGCTTCGTCGACGCCCTCGCGCATGGCCAGCCGCGCCAGGCCGAGCAAGCCGTTGAGCGGGGTGCGGATCTCGTGGCTGGTGTTGGCCAGGAACGCGCTCTTGGCGCGGCTGGCCGCCTCGGCTGCATCGCGTGCCGCGGCGATGTCCTGCTGCGCCTGATGGCGCTCGGTCACGTCTTCGGCGATCCAGATGGTGCCGCCGCCCAGCGGCTCGTCGCCCTCGAGTGCATCGGCGCGCAGCAGGCACCAGAAGCGGCTGCCGTCGCGGCGCGTCATCTGGCGCTCGAGCACCACCGGTTCGTTGCGCTCGCCCGGGCGCAGCGCCGATGGATCGATCGCCGCGGCATCGAGCACCGGCCACACCGCACCGATCGGCCGGCCCGTCAAGGCGCCGGCGTCCCAGCCGAACATGCGCTCGAAACACGGGTTGGCGCTCGCGATGTGCTGATCGCGCGTGAAGGCGATGCCGATCGAGGCCCGCTGCAGGATGGCGGCATGCTCCTGGCGCCGGCGATCGTCGTCGGTGACGTCGCGGGCATTGATCACCACGGTGTCGACGTCGTCGATGCGGCAGGTCGCCGCCGATGCCAGCATGTTGACGCGCACGCCGCTCCGCGTGCGAAACGCGGTGCGCCAGCCGGTCAGCGTGCCCTGGCTGCGCAACGCATCGACCATCTGATCGCGGTCGGCGAGCGAAGCCCAGGTGCGCAGTTCGATCGACGTGCGGCCGATCACTTCGTCGCGCGCGTAGCCGAAGATGTCGAGGAACGCCTGGTTGACCATCAGGAAGCGGCCGCTCCTGAGCTCGGTCAGCGCCACGCAATCGGGTGTGGCGGCGAACAGGGTGGACAGCATCAACTCCGAGCGGCGCAGCGCGGCCTCGGCGTGCACCTGCTCGGAGATGTCGCGCGCGACGCCCCAATAGCCGGCAAAGCGCCCGCCGGCCGCGCTGCGCGGATGGCCGCTGAATTCCAGGTGCACGACCTCGCCGCCGGCAGCGCGCACGCTGCCGCGCAGGCCGGAGAACGCGCGATGCGCACGCAGGTCGTCCAGGCCCCTTGCCTGCGCGTCGGCATCGTGGCCGCGCGCGTCGACGATGTCGGTCAACGGCCGCCACATGTGCACGGCGAACAGCGCGCTGGCGGACTGCGTGGTGGCGTCGTCGGCGCGGCGCAGGCGCAGCGAGTCGTCGAGTTCCCAGTAGTGATCGGCGGCAATCGCCAGCAGGCCACGAAAGCGCGCTTCGCGCTCCTTGGCGCTGTGGTACGAGGCGTTGGACAGGCGCAGCATGATCGCGCCGATCGTGAAGCCGGCCAGCAGCAACAGGCCATGCGTAGTGAGCGGATGCGACAGCGGCGACTGCGCGAGCGCGGCTGCTCCAGGCACCCAGCCATGCACCTCGGCCCACGCCAGCGCCACCACGATCAGGGCGCACACCGCCGTCATCACGAAAGCCTGCGCGGTGCCCGCCAGCACCGCGACCACGCAGACGATCACCGGGAAGAAACTCAGGTCCAGCGAATGAGCGCCATGGCCCAGGCTCAGCGCGGCCAGCGTCGCCGCCGCCACGCTGGCCCAGGCCGCCGACAGCACCAGCGCACGAGCGGGCACCGCGTGGACCAACCGCGTGCCCGCCATGCACAGCAGGGCCAGCAGCACCTGCGCGCCCACCAGCACCGTGCGCGCGACGGGGGTGATGTGGAACGGCTGCAGCCAGGAGGCGACGCTGCCGATCGAGCACACCGCGGCGCCGACCCACAGGAAGCGCAACGCCATCAAGGTGTTCACCAACCCACGAGCGTCGTCCTCGAAAGCCGACGCAGGCATCCGCAGCATGGAGAGCATCTCCCCGTGTGTGTGTGTTGTCCCCAAGGCCCAGCCGCGGCGTGTGAACCGCGCTCGAGCGCTTCCCCGGCGTGTTTGTACCCGAAGCGCGGGCCCGCAGCGACTTGGCCGCTGGTAACAGGCACGGTCGCGTCGCGCAGGTGACGGGGAATCAGGCCGCGCGTGTGGCGTTGCTGCGGATGCCGTCGGCAAACCGCTCGAACAACGCCTCGGGCAGGTCGTGCCCCATGCCGGGCACGATGTCGGCCTCGGCACCCGCGATGCGCTGCGCCAGATCGCGGCCGCAGGCCACCGGCACCAGCGGGTCCGCCTCGCCGTGAATCACGCGAGTGGGTGCCGCGATGCGCAGCAACAGGCGCGAGCGATCACCATCGGCGATGATCGCCAGCAACTGCCGCGCCGTGCCGGCCGGCCGGTAGGCGCGCCGCACGCCGGCCAGCACGCGCTCGCGGGCGCGCGCCGGATCGCCGGGATAGGCCGGGCTGCCGATCAGCTCGAAGACCTTCTGCAGGTGCGCGGCCACCGCCTCGTCGCCACGGCCCGCAGGCCGCGACAACAAGGCGCGCCGCACGTGCGGCTGTGCGTGCGGCAGGCCGCGCGCACCCGAGGTGGTCATCATCAGAGTCAGGCTCTTGACGCGCTGCGCTTGCTCGCTGGCCAGATGCTGCGCGATCATGCCGCCCATCGAGGCGCCGCACACATGCACCCGCGTCAGGTTCAAGGCGTCGAGCACGCCGATCGCGTCGGCGGCCATGTCGCGCAGCGCGTAGGGGCTCGTCACCGGCAGGTGCAGCGCATAACGCAGCGCCGCCCACGCTAGGTTGGGCACGCCGGCCTCGTCGAAGCCCTGGCTCAAGCCGGCATCGCGGTTGTCGATGCGGACGACGCGAAAGCCGCGCGCGACCAGCATCTGCACCAGCGCGTCGGGCCAGGCGACGAGCTGCATGCCCAGCCCCATGATCATCAACAGCGGCTCGCCGCCGGGCGGGCCCTGGTCGTCGACCTCGATCGCAACGCCGCGCGAGCTCACCTGCACAGGTGCAGCCCCGTCACGCCCGCCGCGCGCGCGGCGCTGCGCGCGAGCCGGCCTTGCCCGCGCGGGTGGCGCGTTTGACGGGCGCCTTGGCGCTGCGCCGGGTGGTGGCCACACGCGCCGCGGTGCCGGCGGCGCTCTTGATCGCACCGCGCACCACCTGATCGACCGCCGTCTTCACCGCGCCGCCGACGGCGCCCTTCATCGCATCGGTGACCCGGGCGCGCACCGAACGCACGGCGCGGCCGACCAGCGCAGCGGGCGCGTGGGCCTCGGCCTGCAACTCGTGCGGCAGCGGCAGCGCACGCAGGTCGTCGAAGGCGATCTCGATGGCCTGCGCGAAGGCCTTCACGTCGGGCATCGCCTTGGCGTCGGCCATCATGCCGAAGTCGAGCGAGCCGGCGTAGCTCTGCACGGTGATGTTGAACGCCATGCCGTGCACCACGATCGAGGTGGGGTAGTTGGTCATCATGCGTGCGCCGGCCAGGTACAGCGGCATCGGCGGCCCAGGCACGTTGGAGATCGCCACGTTGGCCACCTGCGGAATGCGGTCGGCCACTTTGGCCTTGCCGTACAACGACGCAGCGGCTTCGATCAACCACGGCAGCCCGAGCGACGGAAAGTCGGTCGGCAGGATGTTCTTCACGCTGCCCAGCGTGGACTTCATCGCCTTGCTGGCGGTGCGGATGTGCGCCAGCCGCTTGCTCGGGTCGGCGATGTGCGTGCCCAGGCTGATCAGGCTCATCGACGCCTGGTTGTCGCTCGTGGTGTCGCCGGGTTTGCGCAGCGAGATCGGCACCGCGGCGATCAGACTCTTCTTGGGCAGCGTGTGCTTCTTGCCGAGGTAACGGCGCAGTGCGGTGGACACCACCATCAGCACCATGTCGTTGATCGTGGCCTCGTGCGCCTTGCCGATGCCTTTCAGCTCGGCCAGCGGCAGCGACACCGCGGCAAAGGCGCGGCCGCTGGTCACCGAGGCGTTGAACGGCGTCTTGGGCGCCAGCGCGATGTTGCCCGCGCCGCCCTTGCCGCCGAACAAAAGGCTGTTGGCGACGCGGTCCTGCAGCGCCGTGCGCGCCGCACCGCCGAGCGTGCCCGCGGTGGACGGCAGTTCCTTGACGATGCGCGCCACCTGATCGATCTGATTGGCGAGCGCACCGCGCAGCGATTCGCCCATGCCGATGCGAAAGGTCTTCGTGCGCTTCGAAGGTTGCAGCTCGATCGCACGCGGCTCGGGCGTGACGTCGAGGATGGCGTTGGCCAGCGCCACCGCAGCCTGGCCGTCGACTGCCGCATGGTGCAGCTGGCTGTACATCGCCACCCGCTTGTGGCCGTGGGCGCTCGGCGCCATGCCCTCGAAGATGTGGAACTTCCACAGGGGCCGCCTGCGGTCGAGCAGCACCGGGTGCAACGCCGCCACCTGCGCCTCGAGGTGTGCCATGCCGTCGCCGCTGCGCGCGGCCTTCGGCAGCTTGATCTCGACGATGTGTTCGTTCAGGTCGGGCTCGGCATCGACCCAGGCCGGGTTGGCCAGGTTCAGCGGCATCCACCACAGCTTGCGGCGCAACGCCGGCACGATCACCAGCCGCGCGGCGATGTGCTTGCGCAGGTCGCGCACGAAGCGGCCCTTGTAGCCGGCGGGCAGCTCGAACACGTGCAGCGCGCCGACGTGCATCGGCATCTCGGGCGTCTCGAGGTAGAGGAACGAGGCGTCCAGGCCCGACAGTTGTTTCATCGCCGAAGCGTCCCGATGGCGGTGGCCCATGCTAGGCCCCGCATGCACCGTGCCGGCTCGGGAGACACCCTTAAGCGCTCAATGCGTCGCCGCAAAGGCTGCTCGCCGCGCAAGGTCGGCGCCGCCGTGCTGCAATGGCTGCACTGCCGGTCATGAATCGAGGAGAGTCCGCATGAGCCACCGACATCTGCAGCCCGAAGGCCTGGCCCCGCCGCGGGGCTACTCGCACGTGGTCAGCGCGCGCGGCACCAGCGTGTTCATCGCCGGCCAGGTGGCGTTCGACGCCGATGGCCGCGTGGTGGGCGCGGGCGATCTGCGTGCGCAAACCGAACAGGTGCTGAAGAACCTGCGGCGCGCACTGGACGCCGCCGGTGCCCGCATCGAAGACCTGGTGAAGATCACGGTGTTCGTCGTCGACTACAAGCCCGCCGACCGCGCGGTGATCGCCGAGGTGCGCAGCCGATTCTTCGGCGACCTGCCGCCGCCGGCCAGCACCCTGGTGGGCGTGCAAGCGCTGGTGGTGCCCGAACTGATGATCGAGATCGAAGCGATCGCGGTGATCGAGGCCGCGTGAGTCGCCAGCGATGCCATCGCTCGACATCGAGCGCCGGCGTTTTGCCGACCGCATGGTGCACGGCATCGGCGGCGACACCCAACGGCTGCGCGACGCATTCGCTGCCACGGCGCGCGAAGACTTCGTCGGCCTGCCGCCGTGGCCGCTGCTGGGCAGCGACCTCGGGCGCGTCTGGTCCGATGATCCGCGCGAGCTGTACCAGGACGTGCTGGTCGGGCTGGATGCCGAACGCGGCATCAACAACGGCCAGCCCTCGCTGCACGCACGCTGCCTGGCGGCGTGCGATCCGCGACCGGGCGAGACCGTGTTGCACGTCGGCGCCGGCACCGGCTACTACAGTGCCATCCTCGCGCAGCTGGTGGGGCCGCGAGGGGCGGTGATCGCCTATGAGATCGAGACCGATCTGGCGGCGCGCGCCGCGGCCAACCTGAAGCCGTGGCCGCAGGCCAGCGTGCGGGCCGTGTCGGGTGTCGTGCCGCCACTGCCCGCGTGCGACGTCATCTACGTCAATGCCGGCGCCACCCATCCGATCGCCGCCTGGCTCGACGCGTTGCGCGACGGCGCGCGCCTGATGTTTCCGCTCACCCCCGACGAGGGCTCGGGCTGCATGCTCTTGGTGACGCGCGGGCCGCGAGGCGCGTACGCCGCGCGATCGTTGATGCGGGTGGCTTTCATCGGCTGCATCGGCGCGCGCGACCCGGCGGCGTCGGCAGCGCTGCGGCGCGCGTTCGCGTCGGGCTCGGTCGACGCGGTGCGCTCGCTGCATCGCGACGACGAGCCCGACGAGTCGGCCTGGTGCGTCGGGCACGGCTGGTGGTTGTCGACAGGCGCACCGCCGGCGTGAGACGCTCGGCCCTCGCGCCGGCCGCGATCTTCGCGTGCCACTTGACGCAACTCAAGCGGACGGGCGGCCGCGGACCGATGATTGTTCGACGAATGTCAGGAGCGCAGCATGTCGAAGGGTTCGAAGACCACGCACAGGCACACCGAAGGGACGGCCGTCAAAGACCTTGCCGGCGTCGATGAGAATCTGCATGACCCATACCAGGCGCATGCCAAGCCGCCCGAGCCGACCTGGTGCCCGGAGTGCGGCGCCGTGTTCGAGCAAGGCCGCTGGCAGTGGAAGGAGCGCTTGAGCGAGCGAGCGCCTCAACTTGTCTGCGCCGCCTGCAAGCGCACTCGCGACCACATGCCCGCCGGCGTCTTGCAGATCGATGGCGAATTCGCGCTGGCGCACCGCGCCGAACTGCTCGCGCTGCTGAAGCATCGCGCCGAACATGCCAAGGCGGAGCACCCGTTGCAACGCATCATGGCGATCGACGAGCAAGCCGACGCCTTGCAGATCACCACCACCGACATCCATTTGGCGCGCGAGCTCGCGCAGGCGTTGCATCACGCCTACCACGGCGATCTGCAGCTGCGCTTCAGCGACTCGCAGGTGCTGCTGCGCGCGCATTGGCACCGCTGAGGACGCGGCGCGTTTCTCCTCAAGTCGCTTCGATGCGGGGCACGGCCAGCCAGGCCGCAGCCAGCGATGCGCTGGACAGCGGCCGCGCAGTATCGACCTGCAGCGTGGTCGCCGCTTCGTCGCTGTGCAACGGCTCCTGTTGCCGCGCCAGCAGCGCCAGCACCGTTTCGTCGGCCTCGGAGGCATCACCGCCGCGCAGCGTGCGCTCGCGAACGCGTTGGCGCAGCACCTCTGGCGCTGCGGTGCAATGGAGCACCGCGAAGGGCACCCGCAGTCGCGCCGCGAGCGCACGAAAGGCGTCGCGCTGCGTGCGCTGCAGAAACGCCGCATCGACCACAGTGGGGTACCCCGACTGCAGCGACGCTTGGGCCAGCGCGAGCAGCCGCGCGTACACCTCGGCGCTGTCGCCCGCCTGGTAGTGACCGCGGCCAAGCAGCCGCGCGCGTTCGACGTCCGAGCGCAGTCGGATCGCGCCGGTGGCCTGCAGCAGGCCTTGCGAAACCCAGGTCTTGCCCGATCCGGGCAAGCCGTGGGTGACGAGCAGGCGCGGATCCCACTGACGCGCCAGCCACTGCGCCAGCGCCAGGTAGCCGGCGGCCACCGCCGCCCGCGCGGGTGACGTGCTGTTGACTTCGCGCAGGCGCGTCACGCGGGCGCGCACCACCGCGCGATAGACCTTGTAGCGGCGCAGCAGCGGCAGCGCGGCGAAGTCGCCGCTGGCCGCCAGGTAGGCGTCGACGAACGCATGCGCGAGGCTGTGGCGCTCGCGCGCCTGCAGATCCATCGCCAGGAACGCCACTTCGCTGGTGGTATCGATCCAGCGCAGAGCGGGGTCGAATTCCAGGCAGTCGAATGCGATCAGTTCGCCGTTCACGACGGCGAGGTTGTCGACGTGCAGGTCACCGTGGCACTCGCGCACCCGGCCCTCGGCCAGGCGCTGCGCCACCTGCCGAGCCGTGTCGGCAGCCTGGGCATCGAACCAGGCCCTCAGGTCGGCGACGGCCTCGGCATCGTCGCTGCCCGGCCAGGCAGCCAACGCCTGGTCGATGTCGGCGGCGACGCGCTGCGGCGTGCCGTACATGCCGTCGGCCGGCGCTGCTGGGCTCTCGTCATGCCACGCGGCCAGCCGCGCGGCAAAACGTTCGAGTTCGGCCGCGCCGAGCGCGCCCAGCGCCACGCGCGCGCCGGCGAGATCCTCGTCGCGCATGCGATGCATCTTCACCGCGTACTCGATCGGCTCGCCTGCGCCGCCGAGACGGGGCTCCTGCGCGTCGCCGCCAATGGCCACCACGCCGAGGTACAGCTGCGGCGCGAAGCGCCGATTCAGGCGCAGCTCTTCCTCGCAAAAATGGCGCCGCGCGGCCAGCGTCCCGAAGTCCAGAAAACTCAGGCGCACCGGCTTCTTGATCTTGTAGGCATAGGGCCCGGCCAGCAGCACCCACGAGATGTGGGTCTCGATCAGCTCGACCGCGCCCGCCTCGCGCGACAGCACCCCGCGCAACGCGTGCACCAGGGCGCGCGAGGCATCGAGCGAGTCGGGCGTCGGCATGGCGTCGCCTGTGGCCGGGCTCATGGCAGCGCCGGCGTGCCGCGATCGGGCACGTGCGCGCAGCGTGCCGCGTGCCGGTCAGGTCTCGTGCACATACCGCCCCGGTGCGGCGCCCAGCGCGCGCAGCCGCTGCGCACCGCGGCCGCCGATCGGTGGTGGGCTGACGCGAGCCGACGAATGTGCGGCCAGCCACGACGCCCAATCGGGCCACCACGATCCCTCGTGCCTGCTCGCGGCATCGAGCCAGGCCTGTGCATCGACATGAGCCGCGTCGGCTGCGCGCACGCCCGCGTGGTAGCTCGCGTCCTTGCTGGCGCCCGGCCCCGCGGGCGGATTGACGATGCCGACGTTGTGGCCGCCGCTGGTGAGCACGAAGCGCAGCTCGGCGTCGGTGAGTCGCTGGATCTGGTACACCGAACGCCATGGCGACACGTGGTCGCGTTCGGTGGCCACCACGTACATCGGCCAGCGCATGTCGTGCAACACCACGGGGCGCCCGCGCACTCGAAAGCGGCCCTCGGCCAGGTCGTTGTTGAGATACAGCGACCTCAGGTATTCGCCGTGCATGCGCGCGGGCATGCGCGTGGCGTCGGCGTTCCAGGCCCGCAGGTCGGTCAGCGGCGTCGTGGCGCCCATCAGGTACTCGTGCACGAGTTTGGACCACACCAGGTCCTTGGAGTTGATCAGCGCGAAGGCGCCGGCCATCTGGCGGCCATCGAGGTAGCCGCGCTCGCTCATCAGGTCTTCGAGGAACGCGATCTGGCTCTCGTCGATGAACAGGCCGAGCTCGCCCGGGTTCTTGAAGTCGGTCTCCGCGGCCAGCAGCGTGATCGTCTTGATCGGCGCGTGGTCGTCGCGCGCCAGCGCCGCCGCGGCAATGGCCAGCAGCGTGCCGCCCAGACAATAGCCCATCGCGTGCACCTTCGTTCGCGGCAGCACGCGGTGCACCGCCTGCAGCGCCTCGAACACGCCGAGCTCGACATAGTCGTGCATCGACAGGTCGCGGTCTTCGGCGCCGGGGTTGCGCCACGAGACCATGAACACCGTGTGGCCGTGCTCGACCAGGTACTTGACCAGCGAGTTGTGCGGCGACAGGTCGAGGATGTAGTACTTCATGATCCACGACGGCACGATCAACACCGGCTCGGGATGCACCTGCTTGGTTGCCGGCTCGTACTGGATCAGTTCGATCAGATGGTTGCGCCACACCACCTGCCCCGGCGTCAACGCCACCGCCTTGCCGGGAGTGAATTGATCGGCGCCTGTCGGCGCGGCGCCGGTGGCCACCGCCATCGCATCGCGCCACCAGTTGGCCGCGCCGCGCACCAGGTTCTGGCCGCCGCAGGCCAGCGTCAGCTCGAGCACCTCGGGGTTGCCCAACACGGTGTTGGACGGCGAGGCCATGTCCAGGGCCTGGCGCATCACGAATGACGCCACTTCCTCGTCGTGGTGTGCGACGCCGCGCACGCCGGTGGTGGCGTCGTGCCACCATTGCTCCCACAGCAGGAAGCCCTGCGACAACGCGTCGTACGGCGGCTGGTCCCACTGCGGGCGCGTGAAGCGCTTGTCGTGCGGCGCGGGCTTGATGCAAGGTTGGCAATGACCGGCCGCCGACTGCTGAAGGTAGGAACCCCAGCGCAAGGTCTTCTGCACGGCGCTCTCGGCCAGCGCCAATTGCTTGGCCGGCGACACCACCAGGTGGGTCCACCAGTCGAGCATCGCCGCTGACACCGCAGCCGGCGAGATGCCGTGAGTGACCCGGCCAACCCAGGATTTCAATGGCAGGTCCAACGCCGCGGGACCCGCGCCGATCGCACCCTGTTCAGTTTCGGTATGGTTCATGCTCGATGGGCCCTCTCTGGCACGCCATGCTCGCCGGCGCATTACCCGTCGACCTTGAGTGCGGTCAAGGTCGGTGCAAGCGACGCGCCGCGGCCAGCGACAATGCCACTGACGGCAACACGGCAGCTTTGCCGGCAAAGGGGGAAGCCGAATGCTCGCCATGACGTTGCACGCCCCGCGCACGCCGCTGGCGATGGTGTCGCGCGACACTCCCGTGCCGGGGCCGGGCCAGGTGCTGCTGCGCGTGCGTGCCTGTGCCGTGTGCCGCACCGACCTGCACATCGTCGACGGCGACCTGCCGCTGCCGCGCTTGCCGCTGGTGCCGGGGCACGAGATCGTCGCCACGGTCGAGGCGCTGGGCGCCGGGGTCACTGCGCCACTGGTGGGCGAGCGCGTCGGCGTGCCGTGGCTCGGCGGCAGTTGCGGCCATTGCGCGTATTGCGGCTCGCAGGCGGAGAACCTGTGCGACGACCCGGTGTTCACCGGCTACACCTGCGACGGCGGTTTCGCCACTCACGTGCTGGCCGACGCGCGCTACTGCTTCTCGCTGGCTGGCCTGGCGATGGACGACGCCTCGGCCGCGCCATTGATGTGCGCCGGCCTGATCGGCTGGCGCTCGCTGAAGGCGGCCGGCGACGCACCGGTGCTGGGCCTGTACGGATTCGGCGCCGCGGCGCACCTGATCGCACAAGTGGCGCTCTCGCAAGGGCGCACGGTGTTCGCGTTCACGCGGCCGGGCGACGAGCAGGCGCAGGCGCATGCGCGGGCGCTCGGCTGCGACTGGGCCGGCAGCTCCGACGAGCCGCCGCCGTGGCCGCTCGATGCCGCGATCCTGTACGCACCGGTGGGCTCGCTGATCCCGAGGGCGCTGTCGCGCGTGCGCAAGGGTGGCCGCGTGGTGTGCGCCGGCATCCACATGAGCGACATTCCGTCGTTCCCATATTCGCTGCTGTGGCATGAGCGGCAGGTGCTCTCGGTGGCCAATCTGACACGCCGCGATGGCCAGGAGTTCCTGTCGATGGTGCGCCAGCGGCCGCTGCAGGTGTCGCGCACCACCTTCGCGCTGACGCAGGCCAACGACGCGCTGGCGCGACTGCGCGAGAGCCAACTGGTCGGGGCTGCGGTGCTGGTGCCGTGAGCGAGACGCCATGAGCGGTCCGCTCGCTTTGTAAAGCACCGTAAAACGCTGGCTCGTTGTCATCGTCGTGCCCGGGCGCGCGGTTAATCGGTCATTCACTGCAACTCGTTGGGGGTGACCCATGACCGGCCTTCGTTCGACTTGGCGTGCTTCGGCAGCGGTGCTGCTGTCGTCGATCGCGTTGTCGGCGTGCGTGGTCACGCCGCTGGGCTACTACGACGACTATGGCAACGGAGAGTCGATCGCGGTGGCCGATGTGCCGCCGCCGGCGCCGTACTACGAAGTGAGACCCGCGCTGCCCTTCGTCGGAGCCGTGTGGATCAGCGGCTATTGGGGCTGGAACGGCGGCCGCCACGTGTGGGTGCCGGGGCGCTGGGACCACGGACGGCCTGGCTACGTGTGGCAACCCCACCGCTGGGTGCCCAATGGCGGGCGCTGGAACCTCTACGGCGGTGGCTGGAGGCGCGGCCGCTGACATAGCCGCGCTGTCTGACGCTCAGCTCGGCGGCCCCTCCACCACCAGCCGTGCCGCGGCGAGGTCCTGCCACGCGCTGCCCACCGACTTGAACAGCGTGACCTCGCCGGCCGTCGCACGGCCGCTGCGCTGACCGCGGCACAACTGCTCCAGCGTGCCCTGCAGGGCCTCGCGCAAGAAGCCCGCCTGCAGCAGATCGCCGGCCTTGGCCAGCGCCTCGTCCTGGTCGACGAAGACACGCGCGCGCTCGACGCAGGCCGCGTCGGCCTCGCGCATCTCGGGCGCGAAGCTGCCGATCAGATCGAGGTGCGTGCCCTCGCGCAGCCACTGGCCGCACACCAGCGGCTCGGTGGCCAGCGTGGCGCAGCTCACGATGTCGGCATGCCGGACCGCGTCGCCCAGATCGTCGCTGGCCTGGGCATCGAAGCCCTGCTCGCGCAGAGTGCGCGCCAGCGTGCGGGCGCCTTGCGGGCGATGGTTCCACACGGTGATGCGCTCGATCGGGCGCACCGCCGCCATCGCCGACGGCAACACCGCGGCCACGCGACCGGCGCCCACCACCAGCAGACGATTGGCATCGGCACGCGCCAGGTGCGACGCGGCCAGTGCCGAGACGCAGGCGGTGCGCCGCGCGGTCAGCACCGCACTGTCGATCTGCGCCAGCGGCACGCCGGTGGTGGCATCGAACAGCGTGTACACCCCGTGCAGCGACGGCAGGCCGCGTGCGCCGTTGGCGGCGAACACCGTGACCGTCTTGACGCCGAGGTAGCGCCCGGGTTGCCAGGCCGCCATCGACAACACGCGGCCCGGCGTTGCGCCATCGGCCACGGTGTGCACCTGGCGCGGCGGCACGACGCAGCCCTCGAGCGCCATCGCGCGCAGCGCATCGATCAGCGCCGCCGCGGGCAGGCGTTGCTGCGTGGCAGTGGCGTCGAAGACCCGCATCGTGCGCCCACTGTAGCCGCCAGCCGACGCGGCGCGGCCGAACCGTCATCCAACCGACGTTATGCTGCGTAGCACCTTGCCTGCGCCCGCGAGAGCGCACGCCAAACACCACCACGCCAGCATGTCCGCTGCCAGCCCACTGCGCCGCCACGCCGTGCCACCCACTGCGGTGTCGCTGCGCCGCTGGCTGTGCACCTGGCTGGCGCTGTTGACCGCATTGCAGATGATCGGCTCGCCGCTGGCCGGGCTGCACGGGCCGTGGCACCGCCATCGGCCGCCGCTGCAATCGGCGGCGGCGTCGGTGCCGCTGATCCAGTGGCAGCATGGTGGTGCGATGCCGCCGGCCGGCGCGGGTCTGCATGCGCAACTGCATGCCCTGGGCCAACCCCACGACCACGCCGCCACCGATGCGAGCGTGCTGCCACCAGGCAACGACACCGCTGCTGACGCGGTTGCGCAACTGGCCCTGGCGCCCGGCGCCAGCGTGCTGTGGGGCCCGCACGAAGCTGCACGCCACGTGCGCGCGAGCGCACCGGCCTGGGCTCCAACGAGCCGCTCGGTCGCACCGCCGCTGCAGCCGCCGCGCGGCTGATGCCACTGCGCGGCCGCGGCCGCGCTGCTCCAATCGACAGCGTTGACATCCGCCGGGCCACGCCCGTGCGCGGCCCCTGCGGCACGCGTACAGCCCCATCCAGGTCGTGCATGACGCGGCGTACCCGCTGCGTGGTCCAAATTCGTTCGAACGGAGTTCCGTATCGTGATGCCCTCCATTCATGTCCGCCCGGCCAGCGGCTGCGCGGCGCTGCTGCTGATCGCGCAACTCCACGCGGCGGCACAGGACAACAACGTCTCGGCAGGCGACGAACAGGTCGCTCAAGCGCAGCGCGTCACCGTCGAGGGCCACTACGACAACGCCGTCGGCATCAGCGACGCCGCCTCGCAAGGCACGATCCGCGCCGAGCTGTTGAAAAGCCGGCCGCCGCAGCGCCCGGGCGAGGTGCTCGAGTTCGTGCCCGGCATGATCGTCACGCAGCATTCGGGCGACGGCAAGGCCAATCAATACTTCCTGCGCGGCTTCAACCTCGACCACGGCACCGACTTCGCCACCTCGGTCGGTGGGGTCCCGGTCAACATGCCCACCCACGGCCACGGCCAGGGCTACACCGATCTGAACTTCCTGATTCCCGAGCTGGCGCAGCGCATCGAGTACCGCAAGGGGCCCTACTTCGCGTCGGTGGGCGACTTCTCTGCCGCCGGTTCGGCCGACATCGTCTACCGCACGCGGCTCGATGCGCCGTTTGCGCTGCTCACGCTCGGCGAGAACGGCTACCGCCGCGGCGTGCTCGGCGGCTCGCTCGATCTCGCATCAGGGCACACGCTGCTCGGCGCCTTCGAAGCGATGCGCAACGACGGCCCGTGGGCGTTGCCCGAGAGCCTGAGGCGCAGCAACGGCGTGGTGTCGCTCAGCGGCGGCACGACCGCGCTCGGCTGGAGCACCACGCTGATGGGTTACGACGCGCGCTGGAATTCGACCGACCAAGTCCCGCAACGGCTGATCGACGCCGGCACGTTCAATGGCGCGCCGTTCGGCCGCTTCGATGCAGTGGACCCCAGCGACGGCGGTGCAACCTCGCGCAGCAGCATCGCCGGCGAATGGCACCGCAACGACGGTGATCGGCTGACGCGTCTGTCGGCGTTTGCGATGCACTACAAACTGAAGTTGTTCTCCGACTTCACTTTCGCGCTCGAACGCCCTGCGCAAGGCGACCAGTTCTCGCAGCAGGACGACCGCAACGTGTTCGGCCTGCGCGCCAGCCACTCGTTCGGCCATGCGTTGGACAGCCTGAATGCGCGCAGCGAATTCGGCATGCAGCTGCGCCACGACCGCATCCGCGTGGGCCTGTTCGACACGGTGGCGCGCACGGTCTCCGGCACCACGCGCGACGACCGGGTGCGCGAGACGCTGGTCGGCGTCTACGGCCAGACCAGCGTCGAGTTCACGCCCGTGCTGCGCGCTGTGTTCGGCGCGCGCGCCGATCAAATCCGCAATTCGGTGGACAGCTTGGCGCTGCCAGCCAACTCGGGCCGCTCACACGACACTTTGCTCTCCCCCAAACTGAGCCTGATCGCCGGGCCGTTCGCGAACACCGAGCTCTTCTTCAACGCAGGGCGCGGCTTCCACAGCAACGATGCGCGCGGCACCACCACGACCAGCGAGCCCAAAACTGGCGATCCAGTGGACAAGGTGCCACCGCTGGTCGCCGCGAAGGGCATGGAGCTGGGCATCCGCAGCGAGGCGATGCGCGGCCTGCAGAGTTCGCTGGCGATCTGGCGTTTGAATTCCGACTCCGAGCTGGTGTACGTCGGCGATGCCGGCACCACCGAGGCCAGCGGCGCGAGCCGCCGCCGCGGCGTCGAGTTCAACAACCGCTGGGTGCCGGTGCCGTGGTTCCTGCTCGACGCCGACTTCGCCTGGACGCACGCGCGCTTCGCCAATGGCAACCACGTGCCCAATGCGATCGACCGCGTGGCTTCACTGGCCGCGACGCTGCGCGACCTCGGGCCCTGGTCGGCCAGCCTGCAGCTGCGCTACCTCGGCCCCGGTGCGCTGGTCGAGGACAACAGCGTGCGCTCGTTCAGCTCGGTGCTGACCAACCTGCGCGTCAGCCGCAAGCTCGGGCCCTCGGCCGAGCTGACGCTGGACATATTCAATCTGTTCGACCGCCCGGTCGACGACATCCAGTACTTCTACGAGTCGCAGCTGCCCGGTGAGGCGGCACCGGTGGCCGACCGGCAGGTGCACCCGGCCGAGCCGCGCACCGCCCGAGTGAGCCTGCTGGTTCGTTTCTGACCGTGCCGCACGAGGCGGCGGCGCATCCGCGCGGCCGCGGCGTGCGTACCGTCGGGCATGACAACGAAGCGCCTGCGCCTGATTGGCTTCGCCTGCGCCCTCGCGGGCACGGCCTCGTGCGCGATGGCGCACGACACCTGGTTCACGCCACGTCCATCGAACCGCACCGCCGAGGTCGCCCTCGCGCTCGGCACCGGCAATCGATTCCCGGTGCACGAAACCGGCGTCGGGATCGAGTACCTGATGCGCAGCGGTTGCCGTGGCGATGCGAAAGCGCCACCGATCGCGCTGCAGCGCGTCGACGACGCACCCACTGCGCTGTGGCTGCGGGCGTCGGCACGCAGCGACCAGCCGCTGAGCTGCTGGGCGCAGCTGTCGCCGTTCGAAGTGCAGCTGGCGCCCGACAAGATCGCCATCTACCTCATGGACATCCAGGCCAGCCCCGCAGTGCGCCAGGCCTGGGCCGCCATGAACGCGCGCGGCGTGCCATGGAAAGAGCGCTACACCAAGCATGCACGCATCGACCTCAACCCCGGCGCCGGCGCCGCGCTGCCGGTGGACATGGCGATGGACATCCTGCTGGAGTCGCCGCAACGCCCGTTGCAGCAACGCCAGACGTTGCAGTTTCGCGTGCTGCGCGACGGCCAGCCGCTGCCTGACTTTTCCGTCGAGATGCGCAACGAGCGCAGCCCGCTCGGCCTGTGGCGCAAGACCGACGCGTCAGGTCGCGTCAGCTTCATCGCGCCGTTGGCCGGCCGCTGGGTGCTGCGCGGCGTCGACCTTCGCTTGAGCGAATCCGAGCCCGATCTGTGGGTCAGCCGCTTCGTGACCTTGGCCTTCGACGTCGCGCCGCCGAGCGCGAACCAGATCGATGACGTCGAGGCAACCAACCGTTCACGCAAGGCTCAGTGAGACGAAGCTGCGAGTGTCTGGTGTTGAGATATCAAACGAACAACCGAATCCGACCCGTTGGGTGAGTTCAATTCGGGCGAGGTCAACGTCGGCCACGCCGTGTTCTGCGGACCTTGGCCTCGCGCTGCTATGGGACGGCACCCGGCCAGCAGGAGTCGCTTGCGGCAGACCGCTTTTCCGACGATTCAGTCCTTCGAATCGCCCTGGGCGCGGCTGCGCACTCCGCGGTTGTCTTCGATCTCCACGTCGACCCGGTCACCCTGAAACGTCAAGTTCGCCGTTGTCACGATCCCATCGAGAAGAGATCGCGAAACAATTTGAAAGCTGGTGTCGGTCAACCACCGCCCCTTCGCGGCCCGCAGCTGATCCGTCTCATTGTCATTGACGCGGAAGTAGCCGTCGAGACCGAGCGGGCCTCCGATACGCAGGTCAGGAAGGCCGGCCCTGCTTCGGTCGAAGAATGCTTCGTAGGCCGGTGTGGTTGACACCAAGTCGAGCCTCAGCGATTTCAGCCCGAAACCGTTGCTCCCGAACCGATACGACTTGCCGGAGACGCTATGGGCCAGCGGTGATGCGGCACCGACTTCTGTGGGTTTCTCGGTCGCTGCGTCGCCAATGCTCGCGGCAAGGCGCGCACTCGCGACTGCATCGGCGGGCCGCGCAGACTCGGACTTGGTAGCCCCCGTGAGCCGATCGATCAGCGAGACGAACGGGTAGTGCTTCCGGCCGGTCACCACCGCGACCATGTCGACATCGGGCAACACAATGATCAGCTGACGCAGAAAGCCGACAGCCATGAAAGCATGTTTGTCCGGAATGGTCCACCAACCGTTTGCGTAGCGAAAGATCGGCGTCGTGCCGAGGCGCATGTCGACCGACGCGTGCAACACCTTATCGACCCAGGTTGCCGGCAGCAGCTGTTGCCCGGCCCACTCGCCGCCGTGCAGATAGAGGTAGCCGATCTTTGCCATGTCACGCGGACGCATGTAAAGGCCGCGGCCACCGATCGTGATGCCCTGCGGGTCATGGCGCCACGTGACGTCTGTGATGCCCAGAGGCACGAAGAGCTTCTGCTTCGCGTAGTCCAACGCGCTGGCGCCCGTCTTCTTGGTCAGAATCGCCGACAGCAGATGCCAGGTGCCGCTGTCGTAGTCGAAAGCCAGCCCTGGGGCCTGCGCCATCGGCCGATCGAGGACGAAGCCGACCCAGTCGCGAGTGCGCTCCATTTGAAGCATGCTCTCCGGTGGCGCGTTGTTCAGTGGCTCCCGCCAGTCGAGGCCTGACGTCGAGTTGAGCAGGCTGCCCAGCGTCATCGCCTTCTTGTTCGCATCGATGTTGGCTATCTTCCGGTCAGGGAACAGGTCGATGACCGACTGATCGAGCGGGCCGAGCGCCCCCTCCTTGAATGCGACGCCTGCCAGCGTGCCGACCACGGCCTTGGTCGCGGAGTTGATGACATGCTTGAGTCCTGGCCGGAACGGCGCGTAGTACGCCTCGACGACGATGCGACCGTGGCGAACGACAAGAAGACTGTCCATCGCATTGTCCGCCCCGAAGTCGACGACATCGGCCAGAGCGTTCGACGACATGCCCTGCTCTTCGGGCGTTGATGTGTGCCAGTCGGTCGTCGGCCATGACTTCGCATCGGCTGCGGCTGCGGGCTGCAGCGCAAGACAGCAGACAGCAAGGGCGAGTGCACGTACTCCCGACCCAATCCGGCAGCTCTGGAACTGCATGGTCGCTCCTTGTAGCCCGATGACCTTTGCGTCGCTCGCAAGGCAACGGGATTCTCCGCTTTCCCGAAGAGGCGTTGTCTCGCGTCAAGCGTTGGCGTTTCGCCAATGGACTCGAATGCGAACGACTTGAAGGTCCGCTCGCCGACCCGAGCGGCAGTTCGGCGAGAGTCGGATATGGGTCGAGGACTACCGACCGGCCCGGTGCCGTCAAAGGCCGGTCTCGGCCGAGTTGCTGACTTTCATACCGCGTTGATCAACGATTTCTTGATGGCCGCTGGGGTGAGTTCAGCCGCAGACGAAACGGACCCCAACAGCGGCGCCACCCGACTGCCTACACCGGCAGCAGCTTGAAGCCGAACAGCCGTTCGGCCAGCCAGATGCCGGCGATGCCGGCGATCGCCAGCGAGCCGCCGAGCATCACCGTGCGCCGATAGAAGGCACTGCCGCGCAGGCTGTAGGCCAGCGGCAGGAACAACGCCACGATCGCCAACTGGCCGCACTCGACGCCGAGGTTGAAGCCCACCAGCGCGAGCACCAGCGCGCCGCGCGGCAGGCCGAGCTCGGTGAGCACGCTGGCAAATCCGAAACCGTGGATCAGACCGAAGCCGAAGGCGACCAGCCAGCGCCGGCCCTCGACCACGGGCTTGAGGTTGTTCAGCGCCGCCACCACCACCGACGCCGCGATCGCCGACTCCACCAGTCGCGACGGCAGCGCCACGATGCCCAGCGCCGCCAGCGACAGCGTGATCGAGTGCGCGACGGTGAACGAGGTGACGATGCGAAGCACGTCCCAGAATGCCGGCCTAAAGCCCTGCACCGGCTGCCAGCGCGACGCGCGCCACGTCATCACCGCGGGCAACAGCAGCGACAGCAGGAACAGGATGTGGTCGAAGCCGACCCAGATGTGCCACACGCCCTCGCGCAGGTAGTCGACGAACTGCGCCCAGCGGTTGGCCTCGCCGAGCTCCAAGCTCTGCGGCGGCGCCTGCGGGTCGAGCACGGCCGAGCGCGCCAAGCCCCGTGCGCGCAGGTTCAACAGGCCGCGGTGCTGCGGATCGAGGTCAGCGAACAGCGTGTAGCCGATCGCCAGCCGCGCCGGCGCGCTGGCGCAGGTGATGGCCAGCGGCAGCACCGTGTACGTGCCGTCGGTGTGATCGTCGAGCATCTGCGCGCCGGCCTGCACGCTGCACGGCTGGTCGTCGCCGCGCAGCGCCAAGCGCGCCAGCGCGTAGGCCGCGATGTCGGCGTGTTTGGCGCGCACCTCGCGCCAGGTGATCGCGCCGTCGCCGTCGGCGTCCAGCCCGATCGCGAAGTCGAGATCGCGCAACGCGATGTCCCAGCGGCCCGTCAAGGCGCCGTTGTCCGCTTGCGTGATCGACAGGTAGCTGTCCGACGGCTTGTGCGCGTCGGCAGCCGGCGGCGCCCACACCAGCGCCAGCCATACGACCGTGCAGACCCCAACGCGTGCCGCCGCGCCGCCACGAGCGGGCCGCGTCACGGCAGCTCCTGCAGTTGGGCGGCCAGGCCGCGCAGCACCGGGCTCTCGATGCCAGTGCTCGCCATCCACTGCAGCACCGGTTGCGCCGCGGCGCGCTGGCGTGCGGCCAGCGCGGCCTCGAGCACGATGCGCGCATCGGCCAACTCGCGTTGCTGCTCGTAGTTGGCGCGCGCCAGCGTCAGCGCACGCTCGGCCTGGCCCTGCACGGCCAGCGCGAAGCGCGATTCCTCCTTGCGGTGGCTGGTGTCGCCGCGCGCGCGCGCGGCCTCGAAGCGCGCGGCCAGCTCGCGTGCCAGCGCGTCGCGCTGCGGATCCTGCACAGCCTTGGCGGCGATCGCCAGGCGCAACAGCAGCACATCGGCGCGCGCGTGGTCCTTCAGCAGCGGCAACACCCCGGCGGCGCGGCCGTGGTCGAGCAGGAAGTCGGCATAAGCAGCCAGCAGGTACACGTCGGGCACCCGCAACGCAAGCGCGTCGCGGTAGGCGCGCTCGGCCGCGGCCGCGTCGCCGCGGCGTTCTTCGGTCTCGGCCAGGCGCGTCAGGGCCCACAGGCGCAGCGCCGCGTCGGCGTCGGGGTCGGCCTTCAACGCGACGCGCAGCGAGGTCGCCGCCTGGGTGGCATGGCCGGTCAACGCGTCGATCTGCGCGTGGCACGCTGCGCCCACCAGGTCTGGGGCGAGCTCAGCCAGGTGCTCGCAGGCCTCGCGGGCCCGATCGAGATCGGCGCGCACCAGGTGGATCGCCGTGATCCACGCCCAGGCCAGCGCGTCGTCGGGATCCTGTTGCACGGCGGCTGCGAGGTCGGCCAGCGCGTCGTCGAAGCGATGGCCGTACTGCAGCACGATCGCGCGCATCACCCGCACGCTGGCCGGCGGATCCGGCAAACTCCACCACTGCTGCAGCGCCGACTGGGCATAGCCCACGTAGCGCGGATCGCCCTCGGCGCCGGCTTGATCGATGTAGGCGGCGGCCAGTCGCACGGCGGCCGCCACGTCGGTCGGATCACGCCGCCACAGCGTGCGCAACTCGGTCAACTCGCGCGCGGCCCGGTCGCTGGCGCGCAGCGGCAGGCGCTCGACCACCTGGTCATCGGAGGTGGGCACGTACGGCACGGCCTGGGCCGCAGCGGCGACGCCGAGCAGCACCAGACCCCGCAGCCATCGCAGAGGCGCCGACAGAACCATCAACAGGACCTTTCGCGCAGGTGACAAACAGTGACCGGATTCAAACTTCCGCCTTGCAGCTACGCCGGATGGGCCGCGCTGGATTCACCGCCTCGCCCTGCGCCGCTGCGGGCAACCCGTCACGCGGCGCCAGCGCGCGTTGCGCCGGCCCGACGGCGTTGTCAACCAAATCGACACTCGCGCGTAAAGGGCCTGGGTCCATCGATTTCGAGGGCCGCGCATTCCGCGGCCCCTCGATTGAAAGGCCTCCAACAAGCCACTCCTCAACGAAAGAGACGTCATGACCAAACTGATCACCTCCCTCGTGTTCGCAGTCGCGGCCGTGCTGGCCGTGCCCGCCATGGCGGCTTCGCACGCCGGCGGTGCCCCGATGAAGGCCAGCGAGCCAGCCGGCAAGGCCAGCGCCCCGGCCAAGAAGACCCATAGGGCCAAGCACACGAAGATGGAAGCCAAGAAGGAAGAAGCGAAGAAGTAATCCCTCTCGGTCTTGCGACCGATGGCACAAGGGCAGGGTCACCCCCTGCCCTTGTTGCTTTCCGGCGCGCCCGCCAGCGCCACCGGCGAGGCGAGGCGGCCGCGCACCATCGCGATGTGGCTGCGCAGCGCGTACAGCTCGTCGGCGTACGACAGCGGCACGTGAACGCTTTCGACCTTGCTTTCGATCTGGTCGAGCTCCTGCTGCAACTCGTGCAACGGGCGTTTGCCTACCGAATCCTCCAGCAGGCGCAGGCGGCCGTACCAGCGGAACACGCGCGAGCGGATGCGAAACTGGTACAGCGGCGGCACCACGCGCGACAACGGGATCAGCACCGCGACGATCGAGATCAGCACCACGCCCATGCGGTCGATCAGGTTGGCCAGCCAGAACGGCAGGTAGCGCTGCAGCCAGGGCAGGCCGTCGCGGTAGAAGCGCGCGGCCTCTGGCGAGATCGGGATCGCGGTGTTGCGCGTGTTGGGAAAGTCGCCCTTGCGCTGGAACCAGCCGGCGCCGCCGTGCACCTGCGCAGCGGCCTGCACAAGCAGCTGCACCAGCGCCGGGTGCGTGCTGTCGCGCGCCACCATCATCGCGGTGGGTGCGATCAGGTGCACCTCTTGCGGCGGCTGGTCGCGCGCCAGGTCGACGATGCCGCGCGGCAGCACCACCGCGCTCAGGAATGCGAAGCGCCTCGCGTAGGCCTCCGACTGTGCGAAATCGAACAGCCGCACGCCCGGCGTGCGCAACAGCATCTGCACCATCAGCGATTCGGGCGCCGAGACGAACACGATCGCGTCGATGCGGCCCTCGAGAAACGCCACCACCGCAGGCGTGGTCTCGTCATTCAGCAGCGTCACCGCCAGCGGGTCGAGCGCATTGGCCTCCAGCAGCTGCTGCAACAGCACGCGAGCGCCGCTGCCGTCGGTGCCGGCGTTGACGCGCCAGCCCGGCAGCTGGGCCAGGCTGGTCAGCACGGGCGACTTCAAGAGCCGGGTCGCGGCGTCTTCGCGGTAGAACAACCACACCGGCTCGTAGAACAGGCTGCCCAGCGAGGTGAGGTCGGCGTTGCTCGGGTCGTCGGCCGACTGCAGCGTGTCCACGCCGCCTTGCACGAAGGCCACGTCGACGCCCGACTTCGGGTCGCGCAGCAGGGCCAGGTTCTCCACCGCCCCTTGCGTGTGGCGCAGCTCGACCCGGATGCCCTCTTGCGCCAGCAACTTGGCATAGCGTGCACCGAACTCGGCGTAAGCGCCGCGCTCGGCGCCGGTGGCCAGCACCACGCGGCGCGGCGGCGTGGGATCGAGCAGCCAGTACGCGCCGACCAGCAGCAGCAAGGCCAGCAGCACGAACGGGCCGGCCGTGGCCAACAGGTCGCGCGCCGACACCAGGGTGTGGCGAACCATGGAGGTGACCTGGGGGCGGCGCATCAGGATCGAACGATACAGCCTGACGTGGCCTGCATCCGAACTTGCCGCGGGCGCGTAACAGCGCCGGTGACCGGCAACGGCACCGCACCACCGGATTCAACAGGAGAAGCACCATGACCCCGAGCAATCGTCGTTCGTTCCTGGCCCGCTCGGGCCAGATGACCTTGTCAGCCGCGGCCCTCGCCGCGCTGGCCGGCACCGCCACTGGAGCCAGCGCCCAAATGACCGACCCGGCCAAAGACGTCGCCATCCTCAACATCGCGTTGGGCCTCGAGCATGAAGCGATCAACGCCTACCAGCTCGGTGCCGGCAGCGGCCTGCTGCAAAAGGCCGCCCTCGACGTGGCGGTGATGTTCCAGTCGCACCACAAGTCGCACCGCGACGCGCTGATCGCCACCATCCAGAAGATGGGCGGCAAGCCGGTGCCCGAAAAAGCGATCGACGAATACGCGCGCGGCTTGAACGCCGCCTCGCTGAAGAGCCAGACCGACGTGCTGACGCTGGCGGCCAGGCTCGAACTCGGCGCGACCAATGCCTATCTCGGCGTGATCCCTGCGTTTGCCGACAACAAGCTCGGCCAGGTGGCCGCGCGGTTGGCCGCCGACGAGACGATGCACTGGACCGCGCTGTCATCGGTGCTGGGCCGCATGCTGCCGGCCGGCGCGTTGACCTTCGGCGCGTGATCGCCCCGCGTTGACGGCCGCTGTCGCGGTGCGCGGCGTGATGCCCGCGCACCGCGGCGCGCGCTGACCGACACGGCACCTCAGGCCGGCGTGGATTCGCTCAGGCGCCGTTCGATGCGGCGATCGGGCACCAGCCAGATCAGTGCCACCGCGACGTACAGCGCGCACGACAGCCACGGATTCACGAACGCCAGCGGAATCGCCGTGATGTAGGCCAGCGGCGACAGCTTGCCCTTCCAGTCGCTGCCGATCGCGCGCGCCAGCACCGACTGCGCGCCGTTGGCGCTGACAATGCACTGCTGCAGCAGGTAGTAGGCGATGGCCGCCATCAACAGCACGACGCCGTACAGCGCGGTGGGCAGCGAAGCGAAGTGGTTCTCGCCCATCCACCCGGTGGTGAACGGGATCAGGCTCAGCCAGAACAGCAGGTGCAGGTTGGCCCACAGCACGCCGCCGCTGACCTGGTGCGTGGCATGCAGCATGTGGTGGTGGTTGTTCCAGTAGATGCCGACGTAGATGAAGCTCAGCACGTAACTCAGGAACACCGGCCACAGCATCAGCAACGCCGCGGGCGTCGGGTCGTGCGGCACCTTCAGCTCCAACACCATGATGGTGATGGCGACCGCCAGCACACCGTCGCTGAACGCCTCGAGCCGGCCTTTGCCCATGAAGATGCCTCCGAGAAGGGGTGACCATCATGCGGCCTGCCACCACAACGGCCAAGCGCACTGCCAATGAGCCTGTGCTCCTGTTCCGCAGCTTCGACGCCGGCGGCGGGGGCACCTTCAACGTGTCGGTGACGATGTGGCCCAGACACACGATAGAGCTGAGTCGGGTGAAGGTGCGCTGACGCGCACGATGGCCGGCGGCTCGCCGGCGAGCGCCGCTCACTGGTCGGCCAGCTTGTCGCGCCGGCAGATGCGCCACAGCGCGAGGTCGTAGGCGATCTTCAGCAGCCCGCAAGCCACCAAGGGCGCGCCCAACCAGCCGCTGGCCAACAAGGCACCGCTCAGCGCGGGCCCGACTGCGGAAGCCAGGCTGCGCGGCACCGCAGTGAAGCTCGCGGCGGCCGGCCGCTCGGCGGGCGTGACCACCGCCATCACATAGGCCGATCGTGTCGGCACGTCCATCTGCGACAGCGCGCTGCGCACGAACAACAAGCCGAGCGCAACGGGCAGGCTCGGCGCCCACGCGGCCAGCAGCAGGCACACGTTGGCCGGAATGTGCGTGAACACCATCGTGTTGAGCAGGCCGAAGCGCCGCGCCACGGCAGGCGCCGCGAGCTGCGATGCGGCGCTGAGCAGGCCGGTCCAGAAGAAGAACAGCCCCGCCTGCGCGAGCGACACCTCGAAGCGCTGCAGCAACCACAGCGCGAGCAACGAGTTGACGACCAGCCCGCCCGCGAAGGCATCGACGCTGAACAACGCCGCCAGCCGCACGACGATGCCGCGCGACGGCCCCAGCGGCGCCGCCTGCGTCGCCGGCGCCTGCTGTGCGCGAGGCGCACGCTGCCGATACAGCGCCCACACGAGCAGGCCGATCGCGGTGTAGAGCAGGAACATGGCCCGCATCGCGTCCAACCGCGGCCATGCGAAGTGCTGCTCGATCAGCTCGGGCGCACCGGCAGCCAGTGCACCGAAGGCGGCGCACAGCGCGCCGACCACGCTGTAGCGCGCGAACAGCGCGGTGCGCGCGGGCCCGGCTGCGCCGGCCGCCAACCGCGCATACTCCAGCGGCAGGAACACGCTGACATCGCCCGCGCTCGGATTCAACGTGCCGACGAACGCCACGACCAGCAGCGGCCAGAACGACGTCAGGCCGGCGAAGCCGAGGCCGGTGGCGGCCATCAGCAACGCGGCGCCGCTCAGCAGCCGACCCGAGGCCACGCGATGGCCCCAAGCGCCCACCGCCAGCGTGGCCAGCGCCGAGCCGAGCAGCGTGCTGGTCGCCACCACGCCGACCTCGAAGGTGCCCAGGCCGAGCGCCAACAGATAGGCCGGCAACAACACCGCCATGTAGCCGTCGGCCAGCGCGCGCAGGCCACGCGCGGCGAGTACGGTCCACAACGCCGCGTCGGCGCCGGCGGGCACCCACCACGCGGTGAGCCCACCGGTGCGCCTGCCGGCAGCGGGGCCTTCAATCATGGCGGTGCGCGACTTGCGGCGGCTTCACGGAGCATGGCGCCCGCAGGCGAACGCGTCGAACAGCGTCACGCTGTCGGCCTTGGTCCACACGCCGGCCTTGCCCGAGCCTTGGATGTGGCTGTCGTTCAGATCGATGTAGACCTTGCCGTCGAGCGTCACGCGAATCGCCGTGTCCTTAAAGTCCACGCGCAGCGTGTGCCACAGGTCTTTGGCCACCGGTGCATCCCTGTATTCGATCGTGCGGCGCGCGCCGCCGGTGGTGTGGTACAGCGACACGTTGTTCTCCAGCGCGTTGGCCCGCGCCACGTAGTAGTTGTCGCCATCCTTCCAGCGCCAGACGAGGCCGCCGGCCTGATCCTCGCGCCCGGCCAGCGGGCGAAAACGCACCTCGACCCAGCCGTCGGCCAGTGCGACGTCGTCTTTCACGCACCAGGGAAACGGTGCGCGGCCCGACTGCTTCAACACCCGATGACCGAGGCCCGGATCGGCCTCGACGGTCCATTGGGGCGTGCCCTTGCCGGTGGCGCCGCAAGTCCAATCCGCCGGGGGCTGGCCGATGGTTTGCGCATCGAAGGTCAGCGGCTCAGCCATGGCAGCGGCTCCCGACGCCAGCAGCGCGATGATCGCGAGTGACTTCATGTGGGTCTCCTTGCGATTCCGACTGTGTGTTCACGCTGTCGTCTCCTTCGATCGCGTCTGTCCTTTGGGTTCGACGGCGCGACCGGCCTTCTGCCAGCCGTCGATGCCGCCACTGAGATAGCGCGCCTTCAGTCCGGCGGCGCGCAGCCGCAGCGCGGTGGCGCGGCCGACTTCGTGACCGTAGATGCAATACACGACCAGCTCGCGGTCGGCGGGCAGCTCGCGCGACCACGACTCCACCGCCGCAGGGTCGCGCCAGCAGGCGCCGGGAATCACCGTGCGCGCCTGTTCGTAGACACCCGCACGCCGCACGTCGAGCATCAGCGCGCCGGGCACCTCCTCCTGCGCCGCCGCGAAGGGCTCGCTTGCGGCGTGCACCGCGGCCTGGTAGCGCGCGTACACGGCGGCCCAATCGATGTTGGCCATGAAAGCGTCGACGTATGCCGCAGCGGCAGCGCCGAAGTCGAGGTGGTAGGCGTGCTCGTACATGTCGAGCGCGAGGACCGGCACGCCACCGGCCAGCGCGTGCGTGTGGTCAGCCGACCATTGGTTGACCAGCGTGCCGTCGCGCGGCTGAAAGACCAGCAGCACCCAGCCCGAGCCACCGCCTTGGGCCTTGCCCATCGCGACAAACTCGTCGCGCCAGCGCTCGAAGCTGCCGAAGTTGGCCTGCAGCGCCAGCTTCATGGCGGGTTCCATCGTCTGCCCGTCGCCGCCGAGGCTGCTGAAGTACAGCTCGTGCAGCAGCATCGAGTTGGTGGCGATCAGTTCTTCGCGCTTCAGACCGTTGAGCTCGAAACCCGGCACGGAGGCAAACGGCGTGCCGGCGAGGCGGCCGCGAATCGCGTTGAGCCGCTTGACGGCGCCGCCGTAGTTGTTCTGGTGGTGGCTCGTCACCAGCTTCGACGACAGGCCGTGCAGGCCGGTGGCATCGAACGGCAAGGGTTGAATGAGGGCGTCCATCGGGTACTCCTTCAGCGCCACGAGGGCATGAACAGCGTGATCACCAGGCCCGCGGCGGCACAGGCCGCGAGCAGCGGCATCACGCCGACCTTGAATCGAAACAGCGCCACCGCGGCAGCCGACACGATCACTGCCGACGGCATATCGAAGCGGCCGCTGAAGCCTTGCGGCCACAGCACGTGCCAGGCGAAGAACAGCGCCAGATTCAGGATCACACCGACCACAGAGGCGGTGATCGCCGACAGCGGCGCGGTGAAGCCGAGCTTGCCGTGCGTGGCCTCGACCAGCGGACCGCCGGCGAGGATGAACACGAACGACGGCAGGAAGGTGAAGAACGTGACCACGGTGGCAGCGAGCGCGCCGCCGGCCGCCAGCGCATCGGGCCCGAACACCTGCTGCAGCCAACCGCCGACGAAGCCGACGAAGGCCACCACCATGATCAGCGGGCCGGGCGTGGTTTCGCCGAGCGCGAGGCCGTCGATCATCTGCGACGCGTTCAACCATTGATGGTGTTCGACGGCGCCTTGGTACAGATACGGCAGCACGGCATAGGCGCCGCCGAAGGTCAGCAGCGCGGCCTTGGTGAAGAACCAACCCATCTGCGCCAGCGTGCCCGCCCAACCTTGAAGGGCGATCAACGCCGCCATCACCAGCGCCCAAAGGCCAACGCCAGTTGCAAGCACGTTGGCGAGGTGCGGGCGCGAGAACCGCGCGTGCGCCGGGTTCGGTGTGTCGTCGTCGATCAGAGCGGGGCCATGGCTCGCCGCTGCGTTGCCAAGCCCGCCACCCATCGCGAACACCTGAGGCGCCGCCTTCGCGCCGAAGTGGCCGATCAACGCCGCAGCGGCGACGATGGCGGGGAACGGTGCATCGAACGCGAAGATCGCGACGAATGCCGCGGCGGCGATGCCCCACATCCAGCCGTTCTTCAACGCACGCGTGCCGATGCGGTGCGCCGCGTGCAACACCAGCGCGGTCACCGCCGGCTTGATGCCGCAAAACACGCCGTTGACCAGAGGCACGTCGCCGAAGCGCATGTAGATCCACGACAGCGCGATCAGGATGAACAGCGACGGCAGCACGAACAGCCCGCCCGCCACGATGCCGCCCCAGGTGCGGTGCATCAGCCAGCCGATGTAGGTGGCCAGCTGTTGCGCCTCGGGACCCGGCAGCACCATGCAGTAGTTGAGCGCGTGCAGGAAGCGCCGCTCGCTGATCCAGCGCCGGCGCTCCACCAGCTCGCCGTGCATGATCGCGATCTGCCCGGCCGGGCCACCGAAGCTGATGAAGCCCAGCTTCAACCAGAAGCGAAACGCTTCCCAAAAGCTCACGTGCCTGGGCGCGTCGGCCTTCATGAGACCCCCTTCGCCCTGCGAGCGTTCCCCCCACGGGGACGCGCGGCGCTCATGCCGCGAGTTCCTTCTCGAAGGTGACCCACAAACCCTCGAACACGCCGGCGGCGGCACCCAGCAACTGGTCATCGTCGGCGATCACATCGCGCATGCCGGCGAGCACGCGTTCGACGCCGGCGGCCTCGGGCGGCATCACGCCGCCGGCATCGAGCCCATGCACCAGCACGCCCAGTCGCAGCAGTGCCGGGGTCTCGAGGCCGAAGCTGGCCAGCAGCGTTTCGAAGGTGACGCGCGCGCCCACGTGCGTGAAGGCGGCACCGTCGAAGTCGAAACCGAGCGCGCGCTTGGGGCAATCGACCGGTGACTTCAGCCAGACGAATCTCGCCTGCGGATCGATGAAGCGACGGATCAGCCACGCGCTGGCCAGCCGGTCGACCCAAGGCCGACGGCGTGTCGCCCAGACACGACCCTGATAGTGGGCCATGTCGAGCCGCTCGACCGCTCGAGCCGCGGCACGCGGCTCGTCCGGCGCCGCGGCGCGCGCGGCGTCGGCCTCGAGCGACGACAACGCAGCGCCGGTCTGGCGCTGCGCTTCGCCGGCGAAGAAGTCGATCGCCACCAGCTGCTCGAACGCCTTGCGCAGCTTGCGCGCTCGCTTCAACACCTGCGCCGCGGTGTCGTCGTCGAGCGCCGCGCGGCAGTTGCCGATCTCGGCCAACAGGGCGCCGAACTCGGCGCTGCGGTCGAACAGCGCACGGGGGTCCTGCGCATCGGCCGGCTCGCCGGCGAACACCTGCGCCTCGCCGCCGTTGGCGCGCACGTCGTCGGCCACCGCCTGCAGCGTGGCGCCATGCGCATCACCCGCCGGCAACAGGTAGACGCCGTCGCGCAGCACCGCCGCACCCGCGGCCTTCAGCGAGCGCCAGGCACGCATGCGCGCAGTGGCGTTCTCGGTGGGCAGCGACAACACGAGCAGATGCCACAACATGATGTCGAATACTCTACATCATGTTGGATACGCTACGCAACGATTAACCGAGCCGCCGAAGGGCCGGCCGCCGCCCGGCTCTCGTGCGACCGCGGGCGAGCCGCGGCATCGCGCAGCGCATGCGGGAGGCCCCCGGCGTATCGGGACTTCGAGCGCCGGGTTGGCGCGTCAGCGTTTGCGATAGGCGGTGACGAGCGCCACCGCGAGCACCACGAGCGCGACCATCAGGCCCAGGCCCGAGCGCACATCGACATCACGCAGCCAGACCTCGCTGCGCCAGAAGCCCGGCGCCTGCGGCCAGTGGCGCCACAGCAGCACGATCCAGGCTGCCACGCAGCCCCACAGCCAGCCGAGCCAGCGCACCGAGCCGAACGCACGATGGCGAAAGCCGGCGATGAAGGCCCAGAACGCGGGCACGACGAAGCAGCCGACCCAGAACCACCAGTCCGGCCGGGTGACCTGCGCGGCGGCGAAGACGAGCATCACCACGCACAACACGAAGTTCAGCGCCCTGAGCACGCCGTCATCGTACGAGCAGGCTCACACGACAAGGCCCGTGATGGTCAACGAGACCAGCCACCACGCCAACAACAACACGATCGACAGCCACACCAGCAGCACGATCGCGGCACCCCACAGCAGGCGCGGCAGCTGGTCGGCGCTGGTTTCAGCCTCGGCCAGCCGGGCCAGCCACAGATGGCGCGGCGTCAGCTTGACGGCCAGCGCGATGCCCAGCGGCACCAGGATCACGTCGTCGAGCAGACCTAGGAGTCTGGGCGGCAGACGCTTCGATGCCCGAGTGATGGTGGCAACTCGGATGCCCTGAAGGGGTTTGCGGGGTCGGTGGGTGACTCGGTCGCTGCGAGGGGTCCCGATGGCCGCG
>Ga0326726_10000281_pt1 | contig 48918 bp, 50 predicted proteins | sample MHFenrmetagenome_2_FD_207603 | JGI IMG/M metagenome (GOLD analysis project Ga0326726, IMG submission 207603) | Lab enriched peat soil microbial communities from Michigan Hollow, Ithaca, NY, United States - MHF15MN | ecosystem: Environmental > Terrestrial > Soil > Wetlands > Peat | place: USA... | reverse complement strand
CCGGTTGTCGGCGACTGGAATGGTGACGGAAAATCCAAGATAGGCGTATATAATAATGGAGCCTGGTATCTGGATTATAACGGAAACGGTAGTCTGATTAAAAATTATGGTTTTGGAACAACCGGTTTTTCACCGGTTGTCGGCGACTGGAACGGTGACGGAAAATCCAAGATAGGTGTATATAATAATGGAGTCTGGCGTCTGGATTATCTCGGGGAGGGCAAAGAGACCACAAATACCAAATATTATAATCTGGGTGCTCCCGGTCCCGATTATATTCCCGTTGTTGGAAAATGGAGATAAACAGCCTCCAAACTTTTTTTAGAACTGAAAAGATCTTTCACGATTTTTTAATCTTTTTATAGCAGAATACTTTTCCGATTTTGATATTTTACCCCGATTAATTCAGCATTCCGGGAATACCAAAAAAACTTTAAACCTGCTCCTTTTTGAAGTGTAACAGTAGCGTAGGGAAACAATTGCCGGAATCCATTTTTACATGTCTGCAACTGATATTTGAAAATTCAATACGTATCATTTACGGATAGAGGAACTAAACAGGGTTGCATGCCAGAGTAGCATTCATATTTCATCTATCGAGAGAGAGTATCCAATTCAAACGAAAAACCTTTGTAAAAAAAAAAAGAGCTTTCGATAAATTAAAAAAATAAGGGTTAAAAGTCAGTCATCACACGGAACTGGTCAATCTCTTCCTTATCGAGTTTGTCGAGGAACTCATCCGCAGCATGTTTTATGTCTTTGCTTGCTGTAATTGCACGCCCGACTACGAGAATATCAGCACCGGCTTTTAACGCGTCCTTTACAACATTTACCCGGACACCCCCCGCGGTTGCAACAAGGAGCTTACCCCCGGCCGCTTTCTTGATTGCGGCAATGTCACCCCATGCATGAGCAGTGTCTTCGGTATCGATAGCACGGTGGAGTTCCACAATGTCCGGCTTGACTTTCAGTTTCTCGATCACTTTTGCAGGGTTCTGGACATTCAACATGTCAACAACCGAGTATATGCCGACTTTTCGGGCTTCAGCAATTGCCTTCTCAAGTGTCGATGCTGGAGCAAGCCCTGATATGACGACAGCATCCGATGACGCATCCGCAGCCATTCGGGCTTCGAGGTTGCCGGTGTCCAGGATCTTCATATCTGCAATGACGAACGCATTGGGGCGAAGCTTCCGGATCTCGGAAATGACGCCCAGCCCGAATTTTTTAATGAGCGGTGTGCCTGCCTCGATAATGAGGTGGTCATTTTCAGGAAGTTGTTTTAACACGGATGCAACCTTGCCCATATCAACAAGGTCAAGAGCCACCTGCAGGTAGGGAGGATCCCATAGACGGGTCACCTTGAATCCCATGATCGCGTGAGCAGCACGGTCTTTTTCGTAGATAAGCGTCTTAGTGTCGGGGAACTTTTCCAGTGAACGGTGGATCGCAAGTTTGGTTGCTCCATAATTGAACCGGTAAATCTTGTTATAATCTGTTGCATCAGGATGAACAAACGCCGACGCGAGAATGACGACATTTTCGATATCAACTTCTGCAAAAACGCCCTCTTCAACACAGTCCGCAACCGCCTTTGCGACTGCGGCCTGCACCGGGCCGAACATTTCGTTCACCTGCGTCATAGTCTTAAGCGTGACCTTGGGAATAACGAGTGTCACGGGTTTTGTGAGCAGGTTCGGGCGGATAACCGCAAGGAGCGGTGTGTGTCCGGCAGACAGCTGCGACACCGCATGTGCAAATGCGGTTCCAATGGGACCTTCCTTGTCCCCCATTAAAAGGTCAATGTGTGCAACTTCTGCACCATCGCCGATGAGTGCTTCTCCGACAAGATACATGGAAATCTCCGTTCGTTGTTATTATGTGTCTGTCAGCTATGATAAATTTATCAAACGAAGATATCGTTTACTGTGAATCACACGTGAAGAAAACCGTATGCACCTTCAAAAACATTGCACCATCCTGAATCGGCTTTTTCCCTTTTCAGATAAATCTGTGAATACTGGGAAGGAATTTTCGACAGCCGAGTTCTTCTTGATACCATATTTATACTGAGAAAAATCCACGACTTAAGAATAAGAATTGAGAGAAAATGTGGGGTTGGTGAGATTTGAACTCACGATCGACGGGTCTCTCCGACATGCATCAGTGCTCCAACGGGTCATCATCAACCATCAAAACTTCAATGAGTTATCGATGTCCTCTCTGACTGATATCAGAAAGATTAATTCAGCAGACCCATTGTTCATCATCTGCGAGCACAAAGAACGCAAAGACCGCTGGAGCCCGTCGCCATTCCGGGCTAGGCCACAACCCCTTGGTCATGCGGGGACTTACTATTGCCCATAGCTGACTGTACAAAATCGCGCTAAATAAATTTAATAGTTTTCCTTTTTGTGGCCGTTTATAAAAAATCAATGCGATTAAAAACTGATATTTCCTAAGGCCGGATTCCTGATGCGTTCATATCGTGTGGTCGGGGTGGGGGAAACTGAAAATATTTGAGAAATCCGTGCATTAAAAAAATTCCCAGGGTCAAAAATAAAGGATAAACATCATATCATTAATCATATATTCTGTTCTCACCCCATATTTTAGGGATGGTTGAGGGCAGCTATGCGAGCGGGACCTCGACAGTTCCCCTTTTGGGAATGTCGATTGGCGAGATGCTGAACAGCATTGTAGCAAAATATCCGGATAATGAGGCAATCATCTCGGTTCACCAGAATATTCGCTGGACATATCGAGAATTTCTTGAGCGTGTAGATGAGGTCGCCCGCGGGTTGATGGGCCTGGGTGTGGAGAAAGGTTTCCGTATTGGTATCTGGGCCATGAACCATGCTGAATGGGTCGTCGTTCAGTTTGCTACTGCTAAGATTGGTGCAATAATGGTGAACATCAACCCTGCATACCGCACCTATGAACTGGAGTATGCGCTCAAACAATCAGAGATTCAGACACTTATTATTCAGGGAAGGTTTAAAACCTCTGATTATGTGGGGATGTTCTACGAAGCCTGCCCGGAAGCCTTTGAAGCGAAGTCCGGTAGAATCTCATCTGAGAAGTTCCCGTTCCTGAAAAATGCCATCTTCATGGGTGATATCCCTTACAATGGTATGTTTACCTGGAATGAACTTTTGAAAAAAGCAGAAGAGATTACAAATGACGAACTCATCGAACGGGGCGAAATGCTTACGTTTGACGATGCAATCAATATTCAGTACACCAGCGGTACTACCGGATTCCCTAAAGGCGTTGTACTTACCCACCATGGTGTCCTCAACAACGGCTATATCATCGGTGAAGGGATGGGATTTACGGAAAAAGACCGGCTCTGTATTCCCGTGCCTTTCTATCACTGCTTTGGCATGGTGCTCTCCAACCTCGCCTGCGTGACGCATGGTTCAACGATGGTGCTTCCTGCTCCAACATTCGATGCCGAGGAGGTCTTAAAAACCGTTGAGAAAGAGCGATGTACAGCTCTTCACGGCGTACCAACGATGTTCATCGCTGAACTAACGCACCCGAATTTTGAAAGATACAACCTTAAATCTCTGCGTACCGGCATTATGGCAGGGTCACCATGCCCGATTGAAGTGATGAAACAGGTCAATACAAAGATGCACATGAGCGAGATTGTTATCGTGTATGGGCAGACCGAAACCTCACCGGGTGTTACCATGACAACAACCAAAGATCCGGTTGAGCGACGTGTCTCGACAGTCGGACGTGCCTTCCCGCATACTGAGCTCAAGATTGTTGATGCCAAGACAGGAAAGATTGTTTCCACAGGTGAGATCGGTGAGATCTGCGCACGAGGATATTGTGTCATGAAATGTTACTACAATAACCCGTCTGCAACCCACGCAACACTTGACTCAAACCACTGGAACCACACCGGAGATCTTGGGACCATGGACGAGGCGGGTTACTTCAGGATCGTAGGTCGCCTCAAGGATATGGTGATCCGTGGTGGCGAGAACATTTACCCGCGTGAGATCGAGGAATTCCTGCATCACCACGAAAAGATTGCAGATGTTTATGTCGTCGGAGTCCCTGATAAAAAATATGGAGAGGAGCTCTGCGCATGGGTGAAAATAAAGGATGGACAAATACTGTCTGAACCGGAGGTCAGGGATTTCTGTAAGGGAAAAATTGCTCATTTCAAGACCCCGCGGTATGTGATGTTTGTCAACGATTTTCCGATGGGCGTCACCGGAAAGATACAAAAATTCAGGATGCGGGAGGACTCAATCAGGATGCTCGGTCTTGAAGCAGCAGAGAAGATTGAAACCGCATAAGGTATTCCGGCGGAAAATATCGAAGAATATCTGTTTGGGATACACGATGAAACGGAATTATGCTGAATATTAACGAATACCTGTAACAGAAAATACTACCACACTTCTCTCAATAGCGGAAATGGGAGCCGGGCGAAGCAGGTTTATGGACATTGGGATGGCAAGTCAAACATCATTCTCTTCAGTAGGTATTTGCACCTCATTTGAAGAACAGGTTATCAACAGCAGATGAGCAACAATTATATCTCCAAATAAAATGAGGGGTTACCGGATGAGTTCTATCGGAAAATTGTCATGCATACTAATAATTATTTGTGCGTTTTTTATTGCACCTGCAATGGCAGAAACAAAATATTTGGCTGGTAGCCCAAATCTGTCAGCCACCATATCCGGAACCAATGAATTAAGTCCGGGAAAAGAGGTGCAACTAAATGATTGCAATTGAAAATACCAGGTGATAGTATCCCTTTTTCCCAATCAAAATTTAAAAACAAGAAATTTTTATATACCAAATTGCGTAACATAATTATACAAATAAAATTGATTTAACTCAAGTAATTTTTATTTGACAGATCCACTCATATTTCAAAAGGTGATGGCATGCACATAATGGAAGGATTCTTACCGTGGCAATGGTGTCTGGTCTGGTGGATTATCGCATTGCCCTGTGTCATGCTGGGAATATACCAGCTGAAAAAAGTTCTGGCCAGTGACCGTGATGCACTCCCACTTCTTGGCGTGACGGGTGGATTTATCTTCATCCTCTCGTCTTTAAAACTCCCGTCAGTAACGGGTAGCTGTTCGCATCCCACCGGCACCGGACTCTCGACAATATCCTTCGGGCCATGGATCACAGCCCTTGTCTGTGCGATTGTTCTCCTGTTCCAGAGCCTGTTCCTTGCACACGGGGGACTTTCCGTTCTTGGAGCCAATATCGTCTCCATGGGGATCGTAGGACCCTTGGTGGGGTATGGGATATACCGGTTACTCCGCGACACTTCTGTAAACATCTACATAACGGTATTCCTGGTATGTGCTATCGCGGATTTGTTCACCTATGTGATGACGTCGCTTGAACTGGCTCTGGCATACCCGGCAGAAACCGGAGGGATCGCCAGTTCATTCATCCTGTTTATGGGGATATTTGCCATCACACAGATACCGCTTGCCATTGTCGAGGGTGTGGTCCTTGCACTGGTGTTCAAGTATATCGTGGCGCTCAAACCGGATATCCTGATCCGGCTGAAAATATTCTCGGAGAAACAGATCAATGCGGCACGGAGTGAGATCTGATGGCATACAGGTATACCCTCGAAATCCTGGCCGGGATTGCAATTATAGCATTTTGCGCAGTGTTCCTGTACACGAGTGCAACAATGAGCGGGGCGGAATTTACCGGTTCTGATAATGTAGGTTCAGGACTTATCGCAAAACTTTCGGGTAGTCCTATTGAAAATTTCCAGCCGTTGATCTGGCAGTGGGTCCCCCCAAGCGGGGAGATTGAGTCCGCTCTGTTTGCCCTGCAGGCAGCCGTAGGTGGGATTCTTGTCGGAGGCGTATTTGGTTACTGGATGGGGCAGAAGAAGAAAGCATAATCGGTACAAAGAGAGAAGTGTACGTGTATGTTTGAGGAACTTCTGGAAGATATTGCCCAGAAGAACGGACTCCGTGAGATTAACACGTACCTTAAACTCACAGCAGGTCTCGGAGCTATCCTCCTCTGCCTGCTTTCAACGAGTTATATACCGCCCCTTTTTATCGCTCTTGTTCTCACTTGTGCAATCCTGTTTCTTGCGCGGGTGGATGCAAAAACCTATGCTGAACTTTTTATTGTACCCCTCTGGTTTGCGGTTATGAGTGTTGCCGGGATCATCCTCATCTCCGGCGGACAGGATGTTTTCTGGAGCTGGGATCTCCTGCCATCGTTCTCGCTTTCCATTACCCGTGAGAGTATAAACCAGGGTATGTTAGTCTTCTGCCGGGTTATTGGCGGGATGTCAGCTATGATATTTATAGCCCTGACAACACCTATGACAGATATTTTTATTGTGTTTCGCCAGTGCAGGGTTCCGGAAGTAGTGATTGACCTGATGATGATCATCTACCATACCATCTTCATCCTGATGGACCAGGTCATCCAGATATACAATGCACAGCTCATGCGCCTTGGATATTCCACATGGCGCGAATCCATCCATTCCTTTGCCTCCTTATGCGGAGCTGCATTCATAGCCAGCTGGGATGCAGGAGAAGATCTGATACAGGCTATGGATGCACGCTGTTATGACGGGAAATTTGCTCTGCTGGGTGAGAACCGGCCTGTTGAGCGAATCCCCGGTCTTACTGTTGTGGTCTTTCTTTTACTTTCGACGGCAGTGGTGATTGCATCAGGGACTATTACCATAATTTAGGTTGTGAACCATGAGCGCCATCATACTTGAAGCACGGGATGTGCATTATCGCTATCCGCGGGGACTTGAAGCCATCAGCGGGATCAGTTTCCATATCCGCAGGAAAGAGAAGATAGCGCTTGTGGGTCCGAACGGCGCCGGCAAATCCACACTTCTTATGATGTTTAACGGAATGATACGCCCCGACACCGGGCTTATGCTCTTTGATAATCAGCCAATCGGGTACGATAATAAATCGCTGCGGGTGCTGCGCAAACGCGTAGGGTTTGTCCTCCAGAACCCTGACCGCCAGATAATTGCACCAACCGTATACCAAGATGTGGCATTCGGGCCAACAAATCTTGGTTTTAACGAGAGTGGAGTAAAAGAAGCCGTAACGATGGCGCTCCGGCATGTCGGACTGGAAGGTTTTGAACGCCGACCTCCCCACCAGCTTTCCGGTGGTGAAAAAAAAAGGGTTGCAATTGCCGGAGTCTTATCAATGGATCCGGATGTTCTCGTCCTTGATGAACCTACCAGTGGTCTCGATCCATCGGGATCAGAAGATATTATGGAACTTCTTGATGAACTGAATCATGAAGGCAAGACCATAATCATCTCCACCCATGATGTAGAACTGGCATACCCGTGGGCTGAACGCGCAATTCTGATGCTCGAGGGAAAAATACTCCAGGAAGATACCCCTGAAGTTGCATTTGGCAATCCAGATTATATACGAAGGGCACACTTGTCCCTGCCGACCATCCTTGACCTGCATATGGAACTGCAGAAAAGGGGATTTTTGCAGCAGGGTAAAAAACCCAGGACCGTCCTTGATATGATGCAGTGTTTTGAGACCCTACTGAAGAACACCTGCTGTCATACCAGGCCGGGAACAATAACAATATGCAACGTCGACCGGGACAATCGTGAATTATTACTTCTGTGGCGTTCGGCGCACCCCTTACTTTCAACAGGAGCGATGGGTACCCGATCGAAGCAGCGGGCAGAAAATGAACAGATCCGTCTGGATTTTACGTATGGTGTCATTGACAAATGCATTCTCAAAGCCCTGCTTGGGGAGGATTCCCTGATCCTGACAACTGAAAGCATGGTCAACCGCGTGTATCAGCGAGTTGATGCCTATTGCCGGGAAAGCGGCATCTGTATTCCGGTTAAGCAGCTTGAAGACACAACTCAAGCCGTCATGGAAAATGTCGGGAGTGTCAAATGACCCATGTACCCCGCATTGTAATTGCCGGCACGCACAGCGGGTGCGGAAAAACGACGATTGCATGTGGCATCATGGCCGCACTCACTGCACGGGGGCTGAAAGTCCAGCCGTTCAAAGTCGGGCCGGATTTTATTGATCCGTCCCACCACACCAGGATCTGCGGACGAACTTCGCGGAACCTTGATCCTTACATGATGGGAGAACAGGGTTGCATTGACACATTCATCCGGGCAACAACAGGAGCGGATATTGCTGTTATCGAAGGAGTTATGGGGATATATGACGGCATCGATGGATTGGATTTCGCAAGTACCGCCCACGTGGCACGCATACTGAATGCTTCGGTCATCCTTGTTGTTGATATTAAAGGGATGTCCCGAAGTGCTCTGGCACTTATCGGGGGATACCGGGACTTCGACCCCACCATATCTATCGCCGGCGTGATCTTAAATCGTGTCGGGAGTCTGCGACACCGCCGGATGATTGAAGGTTCAGTCTCACTACCCACATTAGGCTGGATTCCGAAACGCGAGGATATCGCAATTGAAAGTCGTCATCTCGGTCTTAAGATGGCACATGAAACCGGATCGATGACAGAGTCAGGATCAGTAATCGAGGAATTTTGTGACCTGGATGCACTTGTTGCCCTTGCAAAAAGGGTGCACGGGTCAGTCTCACAAACGAAGGTCAAAGGATCGGGAATTGAAAATCAGATGCGTACGTCTGTCGGTGTTGCACTGGATGAAGCATTCTGTTTTTACTATCAGGACAATCTGGATCGCTTACGTGCCTTTGGCGCTGAGCTTGTCTTTTTCAGCCCCCTGATTGATCCATTACCTGAGGTTAATGCCCTCTATTTCGGCGGAGGGTATCCGGAACTGCATCTTCCGGCACTGGAATCATCACTATGTACCAGGGAGATGAAATCTGCTGTAGATGCAGGCATGCCTCTGTACGCGGAATGTGGGGGACTCCTGTACCTCACACGTGAGATGATGGCTGATCGGACATACCGTCTATGCAATGTACTACCTGCCTGTGCAGAGATGACGACCCAGCTTCAGGCACTTGGTTATGTTAAAGGCGAAAGTATCGTGAATTCATCGTTTCTTCCGCCTCGACAGATCATTTCAGGGCACGAATTTCACTACTCCCGTGTGCTTCCGGATCGCGATGCACAATTTGTATTCCGATTGACACGGGGAAAAGGAATTGATGCCGGAAAAGATGGCATTACTTCAGGAAATACGGTTGGCACTTATACTCACGCTTATTTTACTGATGCATTTGTGAAACAATTTATTGATGCTGCAAAACATTTTTCAAAAGAATAAAATGCATGTTTTTTAAAAGATGAATATTCCATTCAGATTATTCACACAAGGCATAAAAGTGTAGAAAGGCGAATCTATCATCAACATAATTCAGGTGTATATGTATGCGCAGCGATGAAGCAAAATCCGGGTACGAGCGGGCACCAAACCGGTCGCTCCTGCGATCACTTGGGGTGACCGACCGGGAGATGGAACTACCGTTTATTGGAATTGCCAACGCGTATAACACCATCGTACCGGGGCATGTCCACCTTCGATGGCTGGCAGAGAAGGTTCGTGAGGGTATTGCTGCGGCAGGAGGTGTCCCGTTCGAATTCGGAGTAATTGGCATCTGTGACGGAATAGCAATGGGGCATGAGGGGATGAGGTATTCCCTCCCTTCGCGGGAGAATATCGCTGATTCTATTGAACTCATGGCACAAGCTCACCGGTTCGACGGATTAGTCTGCATTGGCACTTGTGATAAGATCGTGCCGGGAATGCTTATGGCAGCTGCACGGTGCAATATACCTTCGATTGTCCTTACCGGAGGTCCGATGCTCTCAGGTCATCTGGATGGAAAAGACCTGTCACTTATTGATATCTTTGAGGGCGTGGGGAAAGTTGCTGCAGGTGCTATGAGCGAAACTGAACTATGCGAACTGGAGCGTTGTGCAATGCCGGGCTGTGGGAGTTGTCAGGGGCTTTATACGGCAAACACCATGGCATGTATGACAGAAGCCATGGGAATGTCACTTCCAGGCTGTGCTGCGATTCCTGCGGTCGATGCGGCAAAGATCAGAATTGCGCGGGAGACCGGAGAAGCAATCATTCCGCTTGTGAAAAAACAGGTCAAACCAAGAGATATTATTACAAAAAAGAGTCTCCGGAATGCAATCCGGGTAGATATGGCTCTTGGAGGTTCTACAAATACGGTGCTTCACCTGATGGCAATTGCTTCGGAAGCTGAAGTCCCTCTGTCCCTTGAAGACTTCAATGCACTTGCAGATGTAATACCGCACATCTCCCATATGCAGCCTTCCGGGCCGCATTCCATGCAGACACTCTATCGGGCTGGAGGAATTCCGGCTGTTCTTAAAAGTCTTGAACAATACCTCGATGACTGTCCTACCATATCCGGTAAAAAAATCCTGCAGATTGCCAAAGATGCAACCGTGAGAAATAGGAACGTTATCAGGTCCACTCGGGATCCCGTAAGTCAGGCAGGAGGATTGAAGATTCTTTTTGGCTCTCTTGCACCGGATGGTGCTGTCGTGAAATGTGCCGCAGTTCCGCAGGCCATGTGGAAACATAAGGGATCGGCACGTGTCTTTGACGGCGAACAGGATGCAATGAAAGCGATCCTTGCGCGCCAGATCAATGAAGGGGATGTTATTATCATACGCTATGAAGGCCCACGCGGAGCCCCTGGTATGCCTGAAATGCTTGCCCCTACATCGGCGCTTATGGGTTTTGGGTACACGAGTGTTGTCCTGATCACCGATGGCAGGTTCTCAGGTGGTACGCGTGGTCCCTGTATCGGGCATGTCGCTCCAGAGGCAGTGATTGGTGGGCCGATTGCATTCGTTGCAGAAAACGATCAGATCGAGATTGATCTTTTCAGGAAAAAAATTGATATTTTAGTCGATGCAAAGACGCTGGATCAGCGTAAAAAAACATGGAAACCCGTAACAAAACCACTTTCCGGCGTGCTTGCCCGTTATGCAAAAACCGTTGAGCAGGCAAATCTCGGAGCAGTGCAAAAATAGGTAATTAATAATTTTTATGTAAAATTGTGATATTTTTAAAAAAATATGTTTTTTTTAACTCTTTTTTGACGAGTATCCCCCAACATCATACAAGAACCCATCATGAAACTATGAACAGATCGTTGATTATCACATTGCAAACCTGAATTTGCCCTTCGGCACTAAGATCTCGAATTTCACGCCCATCCCCGGCTCACCCGTTTCGGAAATTGTAATTCCGGTATATCCCAGGAGCTCACGAATCAGGAACAGGCCAAAACCAGTTCCCTTACCATAGCCGAATTCAAATATTTTTTCCTTTTGGTCAAGAGGAATTCCCTTACCATTATCCTCATAGATCAGGATCAGGGATTCTCCTGTTTTTTGTGCATAAAGCCTGATTTTTGTCAGCTGGTGATCCCCGTGTTTTATCGAATTTGCCAGGAGATTATAAAACACCCGGGGCAGGAGAGGATCTGCATACAATTCAATATCATCCATTTCCACACGGACATCAATAGTATTGGATGGATTCAACATGACCGCTTCCCAAAACACCATTTTAACCGATTGCCAGGATGGAGATGTTATCCCGATATCCTGAAGTGTCCTGACAAATGCCATCTGGTTCCGGATTGACTCGATCGATTCGAGGGTCTTATCAAAAAATGTCTGCATCGCCTCGCGGGAGGTCTTGAGCTGTGCACGCTCAAGGAAATTCACAATTACTGAAAGCTGATCAAGAATATCGCGTCGTGTGATACTAAACAGGAGATCTGTTTTCATGGTGAGGGTCTCTTCTGTAACATCTTCACCAATCCCAAGTATATACTCGAGAGTATTGGTCGAATTAAAAATCGGGACAATAATCATATGGATTATGCGCTGGCCCCGGTATTTGTCTGCGATTTTTTTATTGCTTATTGAAATCTGGTTGAGACGTGCCTCGTCATCCTCCTTATTGATCAGGGAGACCATTTTCTGAGAGAACAGCTCTGAATCAGTCCTGCCGATCACTTCACCAGATGGCAGGTTAAAAATCTGTTCGCTCGCTTTATTCCAGAAAGTATACTTACCATCCTTCACATTCTTCATGAAGACCGCAACCGGCAGTTGATCGAGCATTTCACGCTGGAGTATCTCACCCTCTTTTACCAGCTTGATGGACTCCTTGAGTGACTCCACCATCATGTTGATGCTGTTTTCCAGAATGACAAACTCAGTGCTCTGCGTTGGACCGATCCGGTGTTCCAGATCCCCACGTGCAATAATATTCACATCATCCACAATCTCTTTGATGGGACGGGTTATCCGTTGCGAAAGAACAAATGCAAGAGCGCAGCCGATGCTGATTATAAAAATCCCGAGGATGAGATGGAAAAGGATAAGCCGGTTCAGCGCTTCCTGGATTAATCGTGTGCTATACGTGATCTGGACAATCCTGCTCGGATCCGACCCGTACTTATCCACTTTTAAATCAACAAAGAGATACCTGATTGTCCGTGCATGTTCGGGATCTGCTACTTCAAGGTTTTTCCGGTTTTTAATGGCTTCATTGAGATGATCCTGAACAGATTTTTCCGGATAACTGTTATTGTCCAGTCGCCTCCCCATTGAATTATAGACGGTGAACTGTTCAACGTATGGATTGACAGAAACGATCTTTTCAATTTGAGTCTGATCGTCAAGGTGCTGGTTAATTTCATCGAATGTCTGACCAGCAAAACCGAGTTCAGCGATATACTTGTGATCGGGTGTAGGCATATATGCAAATTTCCTTAACTGGCCTCCTCCCAACTTGTCGCGGACAATACGATCAGCGAAGAATCCTTCTGACATGCGGATTTTTGTGAGATACTCATAAAAGTACGGAATCTTCCTGAAATCCTGACCGAGTTCAGGTTCAAAAGTCGTTTCGATAATAACCCCTGACTCATTAATCACATAAATATCGTAATTATCACCAAGGGATTTTTTCACACCGGTGATGTCCATACGTTCTGGCTCATCACCACTCTGGTTATATTCCAGAAGGACCGCAGTTAAACCTTTCTTCATCTGGTCATCAAGGGTTTCATCATAGATATTCCAGGTGAGATCCTTAAGGCGCATCGCCTCAATGATATTCTGTTCGGTCTGTACCTGGAGAAGACTGGCTTCATGATCAAAACTGTTTTTTGTATAAAGGTAATCATTTACTGTTATGAAACCGACTACACAAATCACAAGCAGGATCATATAAAGTAAAAGGATGACCGACAAAGATCGGGTTTTTTGAACCGGTCTGTCCTTTGCGCTCATGCTAATCCTCAAAAAGTATCAATATAACAAAAATTTCATCATTTTATCAGAAAATACCAATGACTGTAATAATTCCGCATGTGTGATAAGTATTGTTATTTAAAAAAAAGAATACAAAAACTGAGGATACAGCGAAATTAATGGTTATGCAAGAGATCTGTCTATAATTAACTTTTTTTAAAAGGGAAAAAGTATTATTAAATTTTCTATTTCATTGCCTGCGTAATTGCTTCCTTAACTTTTTCATCACCTTCGGTTTCAAGCGCGTGTTTGAGTGCGTCGTGTACTTTTTTCCCGCCGATAGCACCAAGCGACCAGACGGTCATCATCCGGACATACCGGTTTTCATCCTTCAATAGGATTATCATCGGGTCAACGGCATCTGAGTCGCCAAATTCGCGCAGACCCTTTGCAGCCATGTATCTCACGTGATCCCGGTTATCCTTCAGAGCCTGGATAAGGGGTTTGACAGCCCTCTCATCTGCAATTTTTCCCAGCGCTTCAACAGCGCGGTACCGAGTCTCCCATTGAGGTTCTTTCATCGCAGATGTTAGCGGCTCGACTGCTGTTTTACCGATCATAACAAGGGCAGACATCGCCTGAGCGCGAACAGACTTATCAAAATCCCCCAGAGCCTCAATGAGGGGCTGAATGGCTCGTGGGTTATGAGTCTTGCCGAGCAGGTACGCGGCATATTGCCGAACCTTCGGATCAGTACTGTCATGAAGGGAATGTGCCAAACCCTCCACTCCTTGTTTCTCAAGTTCTTCAGCGCTTTCCGGTTTTTCGGGTATATTTTCATCGACCATAAATTCACCATGAAGTATCTCCCGTTTTGTTATATAAGGGCGATCACGGTTGTTGGTATACAGCGAACGTCGTACCTGAATTGTTCACTGTCCAGACTTTTCTGTTATGCATCGTGAATCAGGGCATTTCGCCCTATGATTCTGTTCCGATAATGCAATAAATCACCAGACAGGTGATATCTTATGGAAAAAGCGAAGGATCGGTAAGGAACAAACTGTTCTTTGCGTCCTTAATGATTGCTGTATTCTATTTTTACTTCGATTAGGATTTTTACAAGTCCAAAAAACACTTTTAAGGATAACTGCAAAACAATTCGAAGTTTACGACGTATATAAATATTTCACACGGTGATGCATTTTGTATGAATGATAAAATCATCACTCTTATGTTAGTCTGCATTGCAATGGTTGCAGCTGCCGGATGCATGGGGTTTCCAACTTCAGGTTTTGATCCGTCAACCATTCTTCAGAATAGTAGCAATGGACGTATACAGTCTGAATCCAAGATGGTTTATGCCGGTGATGCAGCTCCCCTGCCAATGCCATCGGGCGCTCCATCGCAATCGGGCTCAGGTAATCCCGGGATTGAAACGAAGATCATAAAAACTGCTTACCTGACAATCGAAGTAAGAGATGTACCTGGATCGATAGAAACCCTCAAAAGCCTTGCATCCCAGAAGGGAGGCTATTTATCCTCCACAAATATCCAGAAAGATTACAATAACCGCCTCTCTGGTTCCGTGATATTACGGGTTCCTGCGGCAGAATTTGAAAACACACTCACGGGCGTCAAGGCCATCGGGACAGTCAAATCAGTATCCACGCAAGGGCAGGATGTTACCGAAGAGTATGTCGATCTCCAGGCACAGAAAATCTCCTACCAGAACCAGCTTGCCCAATATAATGAGATCATGAAAAAGGCAGTGAAAGTCGAGGATGTTATAACAGTCCAGCAACAGATCGACCGGGTCCAGACTGAACTGAACCGGCTTGAGGGCAGGCTGAAATACCTTGACAGCCGAATCGACCTCTCCACAATCACCGTAAACCTCCAGGAACCCGAACCCGTAGGGGGTGAGACCGGTCATAATTTTATTTCGACTATTAATGAGGGGATAGCTGGGTTCTTTGGCATGATCGATGCTATCATAATCATCCTTTTCACGTTGCTTCCACTTATCATCGTTGGTGGTGCCGGGTATGCAATCTACCGCTGGAGAAAAGGCAGGAAGGGGGCGGCTCCACCAGAACTGTCAGAGAGAAAATAATTGTTTTTTGACACGATCATTATTTTTTTGTTCAAGCAATCTACGGAATTTTACCAGTTCTTCGATTATTTTCTGATCGGTTGGTACGGTAATTGGAGGGGCTCCTCCGGTGCCGTAATTATGCGTTCCTGATTGTCGCATCAGTGAGCGGATTACTTCAGCAAACCATCTGCATGTTCAATCCATTCAATCCGAATTTCCGGAACGCCTGCCCGGATATCATACTGTCCTGATTGGTTGTGGGGAAATCCCCCGCATTCGCATCACAGAACCTGAATTACATCCAGGTTGTTATACGATTATAAGGAACCAGTTCTGCGGAACCAGACACCCCGTTTCCAGCTCATCTCATCATCCTCCAACCTTCATACCACATTCTTACGTAAAAGAGCCTGAGCAAGGAAACAATGAACCCATGTTGTAAGTGCACCTGAAAGCTTGAATGGGGTAGTAAGCGGGAAGATCCGACTTACCAAAAGAAAATTCTAGAAGAATGGTGAATTATCAGGGTAAAAAAACATATCATAAAAAAGGATTTATTCGTATTTTTTAATTGATATCTTGGTTTCAGGTTTGTTGATAGTCTCATAAATGTTATAAACCAACTGTTGAACCGCTGTTTCCGGGAGTTGGACTGTACGTCGGGGTTGTTGTTGGCTTTAGAGTCTTGGTAGGGATAATGGTCGTTTCTGAGTTTTTTATAATCGTTGGAACAGTAGTGAGTACAGTTCCGTTTTCGGAGGTTACACTTTCACTAGTTGAAATCATCGGGTAGATGAAAAATGCTCCCAAAACAATGGCAATAATAATAATTAGCAGGATAATGCCGATAACTCCTTTTTTGCCAAGTTTAAAGCTCAGCACATCCCATGGTTTCTGTGGAACTGGAGGTTTGCCAGGAGGGGATATCGGTTCGGTAAAGTGGGAGTCAATGATAACCGGCTGTGCTGCTTCGGGTTTCTCATCCGGCCCCAATAAGTTTGAATCCGACAATGACGAGATTGATTCCCTAGGTGTGACGATGGATGTCTGTTCCCGGGGGACATCTGGTGGCTGTGGAACTGCCCCTGGGGCATTGGATGGTACGCTGGCAAGGGAAGGTATAATGAGGGGTTCTTTTGGTGGGATATTCTTATTTACCGGCTGAATACTTCTCTCCGTATATTCCGTAACAGCCGGTAAGGGTACTGCAGGATTTGGTGTTGCGGATTCTGCCAGGTTACCAGGAACAACTATCTGGGATCCACAGCGGTTACAGAATTTCGACACATCGGGTACGCGGTTTCCGCACCGTGAGCAATAAGTACCAAAGCCGGGTGGTGAAGTGTCAAGTTCTTTTGTTGCTGACGATGAGAAAGAAGAAGCTGGACCTGTCTTAACGATCCTTTTGATCGGCGCGATATCCTCTCCTTCTTTTTTCACTGCAGTTTTCTCTGCAGCCGGAATATTTTGCGAAACGGGAGAACTGATAATCTCTATCCGTGGCGGTGCAGCGCGAGTAGTTTTTTGAGGAGACCGCCCGGCACCGGGCATTACTTTACGAATAACCTGTTCGAATGATGATGAAGTATTCTCTTTTAGTGCCCTTATCCAGTCGTCCCGTTCCCTGATCCGGTTCCCTCCTGTTTGACGTGAGAAGGTGAGGATCATCTGTCGTGTCTCACCAGTCTTTGCCAATACAGACAATGTTATTATCTGGTCGCGGATCGCATTCTCGCCTGCTTGAAAATCTTTTAACGTGACAAGCGGAATCTCTTTTTGCGGAAGGATATTTGTGACCCGGTCGACAAGGATTATCCGTTTGTTGGTAAGAATACCTTCAAACGGGATCGACTTGACAAAGATTCCCTGAGTCCGTAGAAGGATGTTTTCATCACTACGTAGTTCTGGATCGCCCATTACACATCACATTTCCAAATTCTAGATTAATAAGGTGTAGGTAAGGACTACAAAAAGACAGAGCAAAATTCTGTACGAAGGAGGATTGAAATTCAAGGAAAAACAACAGCAACGCGCCTGCTGTTTCAATACGCGCCTGATAGTGAGTTTGAGTAAATATTTTCACCGGGAATTTATTAAATAAACTCGACGTATATATACCATTCAGCTTATAAGTGAACAATCGCGGTTTTGAGTGAATTCTGATGGTATTTATCTGCCGGCAATGCGGAACATGCTGCATGCATATGGGCGACTACATCGTAATCGAACACCAGATCGGTCCCTTTGAATTTGCCTGCGAATCAGTTTCGACCGGCACACAATTTATTGCAAGGATCGATGAGGATAAACGGGATATTTTTCTGGACAGCACGTTTCCGGATCAGCACCCGACGGCCTGCCGGTTTCTCAGACCCGAGGGAAATCTTGTCCGGTGCACGATTCACGAATCAAGTCCCTGTCAATGCAAGTTCTACCGGTGTGTGGTGATGAAGATTTTTGACCAGCAGGGAACCCAGCTTGGGATGGTGAATGGTAATCTTTCTCTGCACTCCGATGATCCAAACCTGCGGGCTCAATGGGAAGAGGCCGGTCGGAAAATCTCACACATTTCTGACGACGCTGAAATGCAGTTGCAGCAATACCTGAAAGACAAAGGATACCGGGTCGAATGAACCGTCCCGATTGTTCCATGAAAACAGGTTAAAATGGTTGGTTCAGAAAAACAGCTCTTTTTTACCGGAGAGAGAAAAAACAACGCCCAGGTCGGAATTCGAATCCGAGTCGTTTGCGTGACAGGCAAACATGATGGGCCACTACACTACCTGGGCTCTCTATTGAACAAATGTCCCGCCTCCCGGATTCGAACCGGGGACATCGCGGTAGCCGCGCAGTTACCGATACCGGTAAACCATACTACAGCCGCGCACTCTACCGAGCTGAGTTAAGGCGGGGCACTGTGCTCTAAATGTTGGAATAGTTTAGTATTAAACGTATCGTTAAAGATTAAGGGAAAATGACAATAATTACCCGAATTTTATTAATTTCTGGGCATTATTTAAATAATCGGCATGCTCATAGAGATGTATGACTGCTCGCAAGGATGTTGCGGGGGATCGCCTTCTTCACCGATAGCCATGCTCATGAAGAAGTGACTGTTTTTGACACTACACTCCGGGACGGAGAACAAACCCCGGGGATTGCATTCACCTTTGAACAGAAACTCCAGATCGCACGTCAGCTCTCTGACATCGGCGTCCATGTAATCGAAGCAGGATTTCCTGCATCTTCGAAAGCCGAGAAAGAGACGGTGACCGCAATTAAAAAGTCCGGTCTGGAGGCAAAGATTTGCGGGCTCGCCCGTTCAGTAAAAGCCGATGTCGACGCATGCCTTGATTGCGATGTGGATATGGTGCACGTCTTTATCCCGACTTCAGATATCCAGCGGGAGAACACGATCAACAAGAGTCGGGAAGAAGTGCTCGGGATTACTGCTGATATTATTCATTATATCCGCGACCATACGGACAGGTGCATGTTCTCTGCGATGGATGCAACGAGGACTGACGGGGACTATCTTATTGAAGTCTTCCAGACTGCAGCAAATGCTGGCGCCACCATCATTAACGTACCGGATACCGTTGGGGTTATATCACCTTCCGGTATGAAAACACTCGTCACCCGGATCGCCCGGGAAGTTGATTGTCCTATTGACGTGCATTGCCACAACGACTTCGGCCTGGCGGTTGCAAATACAATCGCGGCTGTCGAAGCAGGTGCATCACAGGTGCAGGTCACCGTGAACGGGCTGGGTGAGAGGGCGGGTAACGCCGATCTTGCTCAGACGGTGATGATCCTGGAGGCGATTTACCGGATAAAAACCGGGATACAAAAGGAGCGACTGGTCGAGACGTCGCATCTCATCTCCCGGTTCAGCGGTATCGGTATCCCTCCTACTCAACCGGTAGTTGGTGAAAACGTCTTTTCACACGAGAGTGGCATCCACTCGCACGGTATTATCAAGAATGCCGCAACTTTTGAACCCGGCATCATGACACCGGAAATGGTCGGGCACCGGAGGCGATTAACCCTCGGAAAACACGTGGGGAGGCATGCTGTATTCCAGATACTTTCTGAGGTTCATATCGAGCCTTCAGACACGCAGCTGGACATTATAGTCGAGAAAGTCAAGGCGATTGCAAATAAGGGAAAACGAGTGACTGACGCCGATCTTTACGAGATTGCTGATAGTCTGATGGGTATAGAACTGAACCACAAAATGTTTGAACTTGAGGATATTGCAATTATGACGGGCAACCATGTAATCCCGACGGCAAGCGTGAAAGCAAAAGTCAATGGGAAAGAGTACGTCTTCTCCAGTGTGGGTAATGGCCCTGTTGATGCAGCACTTCATGCAATTCTGGGAATCACACCTTCCCGGCTCCAGCTCAAGGAGTTCAACATCGAGGCAATCTCCGGTGGATCAGATGCCATGTGCCATGTGACTATCGCCGTCGAGGATGAGCACGGTAAAATCTTTGATGCAAGCGGCAGCGGTGACGATATCGTACTTTCATCGGTCGAGGCGCTGGTCAACGCTATCAACCTGATCAACCGGAAATAACCCTAATCCTTTTTTTCCAAAGAGGTGCGAATCTCTTTGAGGATAGTAAGCGCGCCCGTATAGCCATACAGTTGGGCACGTGTGGAGAGCCGGTCGATAATTTCGTCTGTTGAAGTAAGATATCGTTTCCTGACCTGTCCGCACCGGGGGCTGGAATCCACAAAGTTATCGATCCGGTCGCAGAGCTTTATCAATGTTGCCTCGGGGGGGGCGTCAAGGATTCTGCCAATGCTGTCGGAGAGACGGGCTGTCTTGCCCCGTATCGTATTTTTCTTGGTCAGCGCATCCACCATGGCGGTAATGTCATTTCTTTCATCCTCGGAAAATGGAAGGTGTATGATAAATCCTTCCGTCTGTGCAATCCATTCAGGAGAACAGTCCTCATAGATATCATGCAGCCACGCAGCTATGATGGCTACATGCGTCCCGCCAAACATCCCAACAAGGGCAGCAACCCGGGCCGGGTGGATAATATAAGGAGTTCTTCGGTCCTTGCGGAACTGTCCCTCATGAGCACGCGCGGCATGATCGGCAGCATCCTTGATCGCCAGGAGGCGCGGACCTATGTCTGTGTTTGTGCGATCCATAGCTACCTGCATACAAAAAATCCTCCCGGGAGTTTAAGGTCTTTGTTTTTATAAAGGGGAGGAAAAATGAACAATTATGCAGCCGTCGGGGCACCTTTGCCTTCGATTGCCGCCTTGATCTGCGTCTGCAACTGCTCAAATTTGCCCTGCATCATCTTCTCCTGTTTTTCGAGCGATTTAATGCGCAGCTCAAGAGTCTCAACCTTCTCGGAGAGTTTTGTGTTCACGATCTCTTTTTTCTTCTGCATCATTACCGTGCCGACGCTCATATACATGACTGCGTCGTCTGCTGAATCGCTGATCTCTTCCTGAGCACGCTTTGCCTCACGTACTGCCATCTCGTATTGAGCTTTTTGCGAAAGGATAGTCTGCAGTTGCTGCTGTATCTGCTGGAGCATTGCCAGCTGATTCTGCACTTTGGGTGAAAGATTGTTCATGGTTGGTACACTTCTTATTGTATCGGTTTCAATTGATAAAAAGGATTATTCCAAAAATCTCTGATAAACAATGAATATTAATTTTTTTTCGGTTTTTTGATTATAAAAAAAATGAAATTCTCGTAAAGGATCACATAAGATCCTGCATCTCATCTGCGACGTTAACCAACCGAAGGACCATATTGAGGGCTGCCCGAAGTGATGCAATATCCTGAGCTTCTACGTTGAGCACAAGTGTGTCCTCTTCTTCAAGCCAGCACCGTGTAGTTGAGCGAGGATTCACTTCATCAGGTAGTTCCGGAGCCAGCGCCTGGCAGATCAGCTGTGCATGAGATGTCGAAAACCGGAAGATTGCCTTATGGATTGTCACAGGATTGCCTTGAACAGGGTATGAATAAAAAAGATGATAAATATATTTTTTTATTCCGGCTTTTTTTGCGAGGATAGAACCGCTAACGGGCTTTCATCTCTTTAATTGCAGCGCCACGCTCTTTGAAAAGAATACGGTGCCCACAATAGGGGCACCGGACGTTAACGTCTATCTCAACTTTCTGCTTGCATCGTGCACATTTGTACGTACTTGCCATACTTTAATCCAAATTTATCCTTTGATCTGTTCGAGAGTCCGGTCAATTGCGCGTTGGGCAATCTTCATTGCCGGAGTCTGTGGTTGGTATGCTCCACCGGCAAACTTGTAATTGCACTTGCGACACTCCCAGATGCCAGTGCCCCTGCGCTGAACTGACTCCATGTCACACTTAGGGCAGCGGTGGAGGGATCCGGAAATTGCTTCAATATCTGCTACTCTCTTGCGTACAAATCTTCCGTACCGGCAGCCAAAACGTCCGGCACTACCTGTTACTTTCCCTTTTGCTTTATGAGTCGAGCTTGCCATTATGCATACCCACCGATCTGTCTTCTTTTATTTGTCCTCGTAATTAATATACTTGATTGAGGATTTTTACCTGACCTTCTCCTTTTGAGAGTTTGTTAATGAGATCGTAGAATTCTCCCTGGATCCCGGCGGGAATGCGAACCACACAGACCCACGAGCCATCTTTCTGCCATTCTTCCTTCTCCATCGTGGAACCAGCTGCGATGTCCCCATAGGCTTTTGCAGCAAAATCCGCCGGGATCCTAATCGCAACACGGAGCTCTTCGAAGCGGATAGGAAGAAGCGGTCGTAACGCCTTGACCGTCTCTTTTACCTGTTCATCAAGATGTTTGAAGGGATCGATATTAACCCTCGCCTCTTCCATCGCCATCTCTATCCTATGTGGGGGGTGGGGGTGACCGGTCTGGGGATTTACGGAATTCCTCGCAATAAAGGTGATAACCTGCCTGCGTTTTTCCTCAATCATGTGTTTGCGCTGTTCGGAAGTAAGATGGATTTCACCCTTTTCGATGATCCGCCGGGCAACCGTGTCAAAGGCAGTGGTATGAAATACCTTTTCAAGGGATTCATCCGATGCCCGGGTTCCCCGCGAAGCATTGCCAAAGACATTCAATGCTGCAACTACGTCTTCGATATCGATCTTCTGACCTTGCCTCACCAGTGCTGCCTGGTTCGGGTCAACGAGAATTTCAAAGCGTTCTCCGAAACTCTCAAGGCGTGCTACCACTGCCTTATCGAGAGGTATCATGAATGTTCACTGCTTGAATTGTCCCACGAATGAAGCGACTTCTTCTTTGCTCATCTTACGGAACACCGGGTTATCACGTCCGATTACACCGATCTCGACTGTATCTACATCGAATTTGCCCTCAGTGGCGGAATGAAGTGCCTTGAGTCCCAGAAGAATTACATCTTTAATCTCTGATTCAGGATTGTATTCCTCTTCGAAAACCTTCATTGCCGCGGGGCGCCCGATGCCTATACCCGTTGCTTTGTATTCGAGAAGGGTTCCGGAGGGATCGGTTTCGAAAAGACGAACCTCCCCATCACTCACACCGGCAATGAGAAGGGCCGTCCCGTACGGCCGAATGCCGCCGTACTGGGTGAGCGTCTGCATATGGTCACAGAGCTTTTTTGCGAGAGCTTCGACTTCTATCGGCTCATCGTAGGACACGCGGTTTATCTGGCATTCTATCCGGGCCCGGTCTACCAGCGATCGCGCGTCTCCTACAAGTCCGGAAGATGCGACACCAATATGTTCATCAATTTTAAAAATTTTCTCGATAGATGATGCTTCAAGAAGCTTTGAGCTCACGCGTTTATCAACTATCAGGACGACACCATCTTTTGCCTTGATACCAACTGCAGTCGTCCCGCGCTTTACTGCCTCGCGAGCATACTCCACCTGGTAAAGTCTCCCGTCGGGAGAAAAGACCGTAATCGCCCTGTCGTATCCCATCTGATATTGTGGTTGCATTATAATTCCTCCAGATCTTCTCTTGTCAAGAATAATCGGTTTGTATTTTTAAATCCCTTTTCAATTACATCAATCTTCTGACCGTTACACTGAGAGGTCTGGAACGATTTTTTATCAAACATGCATTCGCATGAAGACCGTAATTCCAGGGAGGGTGTTGGTATTTTTCGTATCTTCTCACGCAGGGATTCGATGGTACCAGAAGCAGAAACCATTCGCAGGGCAATGCGGATATCGCAGCATTTTGTGATCGTTGAGAGGGCGATTGAGAGGTCCTGCTCGGTACCCCGCTGGCACCGTATGATCACATACTGGCCGTCCGAAGCGACCACCGCTGTCATGATGACTGCTGCCACCACATCACCCCAGAGCGAAGTTGTGGCTTCAGATACCGCGTAATACAGATCCTTTTGATCAATGAACGCTCCCGCTGGTTCGATACGGACGAGAAGGTACCGTCGCTTCTCCCGCAACGTGGGGGGTCGGGTACTCATCAGATCACCTTAACAGATGGATCAGGAGGGGTAGTGATGATATCAACCCCAACAAATGCCTTTTCAACGTCGGGAACGTCCATACCAACGACCGAACAAAGACCTGTGATCTCGCGGACTGCACGCATTTCCAGAATTGAACGGGCGTGGGATGAGATGGTCAGAGGGAACTCATACCGTCGCTCAAGTACCAGGATATCACGGTAGCGATGCATGGCACGCTGACGTGTAAAACCCCGCCCTGAGATAAAAGGTGACAGGTCAAGATCGATTGCAACACGGTTATCAGCTGCCATCTTGGCGGCCACGTGATCGAATGCATATTTATCTGCGGAATGGAGGCCCCTGAGGATATGAACACCCTTATTATTGATCACCGACCGGTTGAACCCGTTGTCCCCTGCCTGTACTGATACAACTGCTTCATTGTTTCTCTCACGTTTAATGCGGCCTGTGAGATCTCTTACCGAAGTGTCCCGGATAAGGATTCCGGAGAGTATTTCAATCCCGTAATATTCACCGGGTTGTGTGCCATCGGCTACAAGACGGTCAAAGCCCAGAGCTTTGGCTTCCAGCGCCATCCGGCGAGCCGATGAATCCCCATAGGGATAGGGATAGACACAGGCATCGGTGATCTTCATGAAAGTAACCTTTGCGTAAAAAGAGGATAAGATTATTTGCCCTGGTTCGCGTGGGAACGGATGCTTGGGCGGGTCTTTTCAGTTCCCTTGCCCCGGGTACTCATACCCCTCCCTTTGCGTCCGGCAGAGGTCTTGCCACGCTCAGCCCGGCCACGGTGGGTTGAGTTTGCCAGCCAGGCGAGATTTTTGTCAGCACGGATAGAGGGATGGTGGCCGTCAACGAGAATTACTTCGTAATATTTCAGCTTGCCATCCTGCCCGACCCAGTACGAATTGAGCACTTCCATGTTGGGGAATCTCTTGGAAGCGCGCTCCTCGGCAATACGCTGGATACTCTTTCCTGCGGTAGAGCGGTTCTTACCCATTCTTGCCGAACGGCGTGCGCGTACGTACCGTGATACCCTGCGACCACCGCGGCGTACCTGCACACGTGCAACAGCGATGCCCTGCTTTGCCTTGTAGCCAAGAGAACGCGCGCGGTCAATGCGGGTGGGGCGTTCGAGTCGGACAACGCTGCCTTCACGGCGCCATTCCTGCATGCGGTTCCAGAGAAGTGCTTTCACTCCACTTTTTTCAGGTACTTTCCATGCCTCCCTGACGAAGGCGTACATCGATTTTACCATGATAATCACCTAAGGTTCGGCTCACGTGGAGCTACATTCCTTTCAACGGGACGAATCCCGTATTCCCACATATTTTAACCGGAGGGCTATTAAAGTACTGGACATGGGGCAGGATGATCCGTTTCTCTGGATAATCTCAAATTTCTCACAAATAATGGTACGTTACAAATCTCATAAGGATGACTGCCGCCGCCCCCGAAGGGACGCCCCCGAGGCGGCCTCAATTATCATTTCAGCCCGGTGAAAGGAAATGAGTAGCACAAAACCCGCAAGGCGTTTTGCATGGAGGAAACTCGCATCGGGGGATGCCTCAAAGGCGGGGGCACAGCCCCGGAGAGCGTTATGATTCTAGGGTATTGTTGACTGCGAGAAAGATTGTTATTGGATCTCCCTCATTCTTTCTTCTTGAACCCGTTGGTCATTAGCTGGGGTGGTGCAGAATTCCTCCCAACCTTGAACCATTTTGACAACAGCTGTAATGATAGTGGATAAATAATCAATAAATCGTTTATTTGGTGATCAGAGCGGATTCAATGCAACCTGTCAATTTAAGATCTATCATAATCGCAGTGTTCATTCTGGTATTCATCATCTTTTCCGGATGTATTTCGCAACAAAAAAATAACGCAACCATTCCACCCATTCTCGTTCAGCAATCACCAACTGGGACTACTTCCCAGCCTTCTGGTGACAGGTATTGGATCCATATCGATCCCATCAGCGACTTTAGCACTGATGCAGCATTCAATATTATCGGATCAACACAACTCGAGGTCAGGGGCACAACGAATTTTCCTGTGGGAACCATGTTGCGTTTCGCTATCCTTGAAGAAAACGGAGAACGGGAAGTAATAAAAACAAATATTGAAGTCCGGAGTAATAATTCGGGACCAAATTCATTCACTGTTGTATATACAATGGAAGGCAATCCCCCGGGACGATATCGGGTGATGCTTACAGATTCAAATAATCTCTATTCAGCCACATCGCGTTTCAATATTACCTCAGCTCTGCCCTTCCCCAGATGGATCCAAATGGATCCTCTTGAAAACATACAGAAAGGAAAGAATATTTTTATTTCCGGTACTACGAACATGACAGCCGGCACCGAGATCATGGTGAGTTATTCCATGCTCATTCATAGTTGCGTACAACCCAGAATTCAGGATAAACAAGGGGAGAGAACTTTCTGCGGTGGGAGTTGCCGACCGGGCGAAGGATCCAGTTATACGGTCCGGGTCGTTGAAGGCACAGGAGGGGTAAATTCCTGGAATGCGACCATAAATACAACTGGCTGGTGCACGGAACTTTACGGTATCGGAGCCTTTGCAGGAAATGGAACGAATGCAACACATGTTGGCCAAGAAATTCGTTTTTTCTCCAGCTGATTTTTATGTCAACAATAAAGATGCAGGATTTGTATAAAAACAAATTAATCAAAATATTTTATCTTTAATCCTCCACAACTGCATTTCCAGATTGTACTGGTCTCGATCAATAAATTATGCCCAAAAGTTCACTTCCCCTTCTTCTTCTCCAGTACCCGTATCCCCTCGATCCGTGTCACCGGGTACTGCCCGTCAGCATCTTTTTCTGCAGACTTCACCATATCCCAGACCGTAAGCAATGCAATTGTAACCCCGACAAGTGCCTCCATCTCCACGCCAGTCTTTCCTGTGGATTTTACCCGCACCGTTGCTTCGATGAAACCGTCACACTCCTCAAATTCAACGACAATCGCACTGATTGGGATCGAATGGCACAGGGGTATTAAAGAGGGCGTATTTTTAATCGAGAGGGTTGCCGCAACGCGTGCAGTTGAAAGGACATTACCTTTCACGACAGTTCCTTGCCGTATCGCATTCATTGTCTCGGGTTTTAAGAAAATTTTTCCGGCCGCTACTGCTTCACGGATAACATCATTTTTTGCACTGATATCTACCATCTGTGCCCGCTCATTCTGGATATGCGTAAACTCAACCACTCACACACCATTCCTGAATAATTCCGCTGGAATTCTGTCTACAAGATCAGAGGCAAGCATACCCTCACCCCGCTCTGCTGCAACAATTTCTCCCGCCCTGCCATTAACATACGCTGCTATACACCCCGCATCAAAAGCGGGCAGATGGCAGAGAAGTGCACCGGCAATTCCTGCAAGCACATCACCGGTGCCACCCACAGTCATTGCCGGATCCCCGGTCCGGTTAAACCGCACCCGCTCACCGTCAGTTATTATATCGATGCATCCTTTGAGAAGCAGGGTACCTTTTATGCCGGAACATTTCGCAGCCAATGCACGTTCCTTCGTATCATCAGAAAGTTTGATCCCGGTTATGCGGGTGAACTCTCCCGCATGCGGAGTGTAGAGTGTCTCATTCTTTGCAACCGGCAACGGAAGCCGCAGAGCATCCGCATCGATCACTGCCTTCTTGCAGTGAGGTGCGATGACACGAATCACTTCATGGCTCCCGGTACCCATCCCGTTCCCGCAGATGACCGCATCAGCTCGTTTGGCAAGAACAATCAGCTGTTCGATATGGTTCACACCAATCCGCTCTCCATCCAGTCGTTCATAGATCAAATCGGGAACAGGTTCAAAAACCGGGGATGCTATCCGTACAATATCCGCTCCGGCCCGGAGAGCACCAAGCCCGGCCAGATAGGGTGCTCCCTGATAGGGTCCACCGCCTATTATCAGAACCTCCCCACCGGCCCCTTTGTGTGCCTTGTGTCCTCTGGCAGGAAGAAGGGTGAGTTCCCCGGGACCGATACAGCACTCCGCTTCAAGGGGGATGCCAATATCAACGACCGTAGATCCTTGAATCTTTTCCCGATGGAATGCACAGATACGGTCTGCCCGCATTCCTGGAGTAGGGACATCCGCGGCGATGATCTGCGCTGTTGATGCATTCGCCATATCGACGCAGGTAGAGAGTGGTTCTTTTAAGGAACCGGTAGCACCAATACCGAGCAGTGCATCGATAATAACATCAGCATGCTCAAACAGGGAACACATTGCCACAAGATCGTCCCGGCACTGGAACGGGTGAAGGATAACATTGCAGCGTTTTAATGCTGCGAATTGGTGCTCACAGGCACCGCTTCTCTTCCCGGAATCGAGGTAGCAGACATCTGTCCTGACTCCCCGCTGGAGATGACGGGCTGCCACCATCCCGTCACCGCCATTGTTGCCTTTACCGCAAAGGATGAGAACCCGGTTGGGGATGAGGGCACGTGCCATATCAGCAAGTGCGCAACCCGCACTCTCCATCAACTGGAGTTCAGTAACACCCAGTGCTATCGCATTTACATCCACTGCACGCATTCTGGCAGGACTGATGATCCCCGTCTCCAGAAATAGTTCTATCAGTTCCGGTTGCATTCTAGAGCACACTTCATGTGTATGAACTCCCTAAATAATAGGCAATGGGTTTTAGTGATGATGTCAAAGCAGCTGCAGAACAGATCGCTGCGGCACCGGAAATAACCATCATCTCCCATATCGATGCGGATGGGATCGCGTGTGAGGCAATCCTTTCGCAGGCAATCTCCCGACAGGGGATACGTGTCAGGTCGGTTTTTGTCCGGCAGCTTGAACCATTAACTCTGCCACAGGTCCCCTCTGATGCATCACTCAAGGTTTTTACCGATCTTGGTGCCGGACAGCAAAATCTTCTTTTTGAGCGTGGGTTACGGGAAAATGAAGTCGTGATCATCGACCACCATGTGAGTCAACCCTGTGAACGGCAATACACTCAGGTAAATTGCCTCCCTTACGGTCATTCGAGAATGAGTGCTGCCGGTGTGTCCTATTTCGTAGCAAAACAGCTGGACTCCATAAACATTGATCTCGCCAAGCTCGCCATCATTGGCAATGTCGGTGATATGATGGCACGGGAAAAGTGCGGGCTGGTAGGTCCCGCCCGTGACGTTATCGTTGAGGATGGTATGCGGCACCAGTCGGTTGAAGTGCGTAAAAAAGATCTTAACTGCTATGGCACCGCAACACGCCCGCTTCATCTCTCACTTGCCTATAATGATGACCCTTTCATCAAAGGGATCAGCAATAATCCTGAAGGAGCACGGCAATTCCTGAAACGCCTTGGGATCCGTCAGCAGAATGAAAACGGACGTTGGTTTGTATGGGAAGAGATCCCGGTGGAGGATAAACGGACAATCATCTCTGCACTTGCCGAACAATTAATCGCGAATGGGGAGACGGTTGAACGGCTCCTGGCAGAAACATATGGGTTCCCTGATGAAATCCCAAGGACTCCTCTGCGGAATGCACAGGAATATGCAACAATGCTCAATGCCTGTGGACGATGGTCAAAACCTCATGTTGGGGGTGCAATTCTCCGTGGGGATCGTGGCGTCGCGTACCGTGATGCCGAACATATGCTCAACAACCACCGGGCAATTATCCGCAACCTGCTCCAGTATATTATCGATACCGGGGTTAAAGAGCTGGAAAATCTCCAGTGGATCCACGTTGGCGGGCGGTATCCCGACACGATTGTGGGTATAGGTGCCGGTATGGCGCTCTCGAAACTCAACAGCACAAAACCCATTCTGGTTATGTGTGAAGTGCCCGAGGATACTAACCTGACAAAAGTTTCAATGAGGACAAATGAAAGGGTGGTAGAGAGGGGTGTGGATCTTCAGCAGGCACTCAGTGATGCATCTGCGGAATATGGAGGAGGGGGCGGCGGACACAAGATCGCCGCGGGTGCATATATCCCCAAAACAGCTGAAAAGGAGTTTGTGGATCGTGTCAACAGGATACTCGGAGAACAGTTCGCTGCGGCGAGTCCAGACAATCGCTGATTACCAGTTCGGCAGTGGTGTGGGTACGGGACTTTTTCCCGAAGAATGTACATATATTTTCTCGACTACGGGTAGAATCCGCCAGGTCCTTTTTGGGGGCGTGCGCCTCGCTACGGTCAGGGCTTCAGACGGCAGGTTGACACTCGGCATCGAAGGGGCAAAGCGCCTCATGACAATGCTTCCGGCACCAGGATACCGTGTGGTTATCCGTGATGATGTGGCTGAGTTTGTGGCACAAGGCAAGAATGCCTTCGCAAAACATGTTGTCGCGGCAGACCAGGCAGTCCGCGCTGGGGATGATGTGCTCGTAGTAGCAGGAAATGACCGGTTGATAGCCTGCGGGGCTGCAGTGGTTTCAGGCACGGAGATGCTTGCATTTAATTATGGAGTAGCAGTAAGAGTACGGCAGGGTAGTGAGAAAAATGCTTCCGGGAAATATCAACCCACGCCAGATGAAAGCGATGATGAAGAAACTCGGCATGCAGGTCGAGCAGATTGAAGACGTGCAGAGTATTGTAATCAAGACACCGAGGGGCGATTATATCTTTGATTCAGCCGAGGTTTCAGCGATGACCATGCAGGGAACTACAACATACCAGGTCATCGGCGATATCCGGTTTGAACCAGTAGCACCCGATATCCTCAAAGAGGATATCACTATGGTGGCTGCGCAGGCAAACGTCTCTGAGGAGAAGGCAAAAGAGGCTCTTGTTTCGACAAAAGGCGATATCGCAGAAGCGATTATGCGTCTCTCCAGCTCATGATCGAACCGGGCGACCGTGTACTTCTCATTGGAGAAGGCAGGGAATTTTTTGTCAAAGCCGGACAGGGCACGCTCTCGACAGATAAAGGGCAGCTTGATCTGGCATCGCTAGTGGGTGCGAAAGCAGGGGACATCATGACCACCCATAACGGTTCGAAGTTCACCGTACGCATACCACGGCCGACTGACTTTTTCACGTATGGGAAACGGTCAGGTGCGCCCATGCTGCCCAAGGACATCGGTCTTGTGATCGCGTATACTGGCATGAACCATAACGACGATGTGCTTGATGCAGGTACCGGCAGCGGGATTGCAGCGATTTACTTTGGGGGAGTGGCAAAAACCGTAAAGACCTACGAGATCCGCCAGGAGTTTTCAACGCTCGCGATGAAGAACATTACCGAGTCAAAACTCATAAATGTGGAAGCTATAGCCGCAGATTTTCTTGCAGCGGAAGGGAGCTATGACGTGGTACATCTTGATATGCAAATCCAGCCCGAGCATGTGATGCACGCGCATTCACTTTTACGACCTGGCGGCTATCTCGCGTGTTACACCCCGTTTTTAGAGCAGATGGCGATTGTGATAGACGGGGCAACCGGGTTATTCCGCGAGGTTCACACCCATGAGCTGATCGAGCGAGAGATGACCCGGTCGAAGCGGGGAACACGGCCTTCCACAAGTGTTTGCCACTCTGGATATATCACGATCGCTCGGAAATAATCATTTTGTCTCCATGCTTTTAAAAAGAGAAAAGTTAGTGAGTGAAGGAACCAAAAAGGGGTGCAGGTTATTAAAAAAACCTTTTTTTATGAAGATTCAACCTTTTTTTTATCGGATGTACTTTCCCATACCCGCATATCTTTACCAAGATTCAATAAACCTGCCATAAGATAAAACTGGTTCAAGATAAAAGCAAAAACCAGATTTTGTCTCCAAAAGATCCCTGCAACTAACAAGAGTAAAATGAGAACTATCAGAAAGATTTGACTATACAGAAATACGCCGATAAAAAATAATGCAAGAGAGAGGGAAAAAAGGATGGGGGTACATAAATACATGAAAATCCGAAGCGGGTAAAAAAAATGTGAAAACCAGGTTTTTTTCCTTAATAGATCCAGATTTGACAAGGTTGCCTCAATGAGTCCTGTAGCTCTCCGTGTCTTCTGTCGATACTGGGTTTTAAAACTTCGTGGAATGTCCTCATAAACAATAGCTTTTCTCTCATACACAGCACGATATCCCTTCCGGATTGCTTCAAATGCAGTATTTGCATCATCAGCTCCCAGTTTATCATTTATCCTCTTAATGCGATCTGAACGAAAAGCGACCAGTGCTCCATTAAAATTGTAGGTAGAGTCAATAGTGCTTTCCCAATCACACATGCGGCCGTAAAATGATCGATATACTCCTTCCAGCACCGTGGTTCTATTGGTGTTCATGAGAGGTCTGAGTTCGCCGGTTACCGCAGCAATTTTTTCATTGCTTAAAAGACGTCCGATAAGATAATTAAGTGCATCTGGTTCAAAAAAAACATCAGCATCCGTGGTCACAATAATTGGATAATTTGCCTTATTAATCGCGGAATTATACGACCGGTTCGTTCCTAATCGTTCTGAATTCGCAATAAGCTGATATTTTATCCCAGAGCGTTCTAAACACCATTTTGCCAGATTTTTTGTATTATCGCTTGAGCAGTCATCAATAAAAATAATTTCAATGCTCTCTTTGGGGTAATGGCACTCCTGAATATTAGCAATTCTTTTACTGATAACCTGTTCTTCATTGTAAGCCGACATTATTATGCTGATATCAGGAAATATCCGGAGAGGGATAACCTCATCGGATTTTCTACCGAAATAAATACCCGTTACATATATCAAATACGGAAACAGGGCAATAAAAAAAAGCAGGACTGCAAGAAAGAGAAGCATTGTGTTATACATTTTTCAAACGTCCGATTTAAACATTATCTTTTTTTGAGACTCGAAATAATCAGACAATTGAAAGTTATTCGTGAAATCGGCATGGAAAATGAGAGAAAAAAAGGTATTCCCGGATTTGAATCCTGAAATCAGAGAAAAAGATACTTTACCGCAATTGAGCGTTACGGTAAAATTTTATGCGAATTTTTATCGCCCCGCCCAACCCCTTTATATACAAATCCATGATTTATGTAAAGATCGGGATCAATCATATTTCGGCCATCGATTATTACCGGATGAGTTTTTCCGGACAGATTTTGAAGATTTTTCGGATCCAGGTTTTTGTACTGCTTGTGCCCGGCAAAGATCACAATGACATCCGCACCTTGTATCGCATCATCGAGGTTTTGGAGGATGGGAACACCGGAATACTCTTCCACGTAGGGATCATGAACATTAACTGTTGCACCTGTTTGGATCAGGTAGTCCCGGTACGGTTCGGCAGGAGTATTCCTGGTATCGTCGGAATTGGAGAGAAATGCCCATCCGAGGATCGCCACCTTTGCTCCCTTTGGAGAACAACCGGCACGGTTCAGCGCATCCAGGGTAAGATGGAACATATGGGTGGGCATAAAATCATTGATCCGGCGGGCAAGAACGTAGAGCGATGGTTCACCTTTGGGGTAATCGAGGAGATCCTTTCCCAGCATCTGGACACCTCGTTCAAGATGATAGGTATCTTTTGTCAGGCAATGACCCCCGACCCCGGCTCCCGGCCAGAGCATGGCACGGGTTATACCCTCACCTTTGAGGCTGTCGACACCGGTGCGAACATCATACACGTTGATCCCCATCGCTTCGCAGTAGAGCGCAAGTTCATTGATTGCTGCGATCTGGAGATCCCGGAATGTGTTTTCTGTTGTCTTTGTAACTTCCGCAGCGGTCGCCGACATCGGAATGACTTTTCCGAGGGTCAATACCGGGGAGTAAAGTTCAGCAGCCCTTCTGGTGCTCACCGAATCTATCCCCCCAACTATCCGATCATGTTCGCGGATATTACGCAGCAACCTGCCGACCATGACCCGTTCAGGTGCATGGGCAAGCGCAAAATCAGTACCTGCTTTGAGTCCTGACTCCTTTTCAAGAAGTTCCCTCGCCAGCGTGATTGTTGTACCTGGAGTTACCGTAGACTCCAAAACAACCAGCATTCCCGGATTAAGATATCGCCCGACCTGCCTGATTCCCTCTTGAAGGGCAGAAAAATCCGGAAGAAGATCTTCCTTGTTCAAAAAAGGTGTCTGGATTGAAAGAGTTACAGCATCCAGATCAGCAATTTTTGCGAAATCCGAAGTACAAGCGAACTTTTTTGTCGCAACGACTTTTTTTAAGAGGTCTTCAAGTCCCGGCTCTTCGCCTTTGAGGGGACTTTCACCCCGGTTCAGCATGGCAATTTTGTAGCCTGATGTAGAGGATTCCCGCTGGAACCCGTAGACAAAATCAAATGCAGGGGAATCTGCAAAGAGGGCTGCAGCAGGAATGCCCACATACCCCATGCCGAGAACACCTATTTTTTTGATGGGTCCCCGTTTCCCTATCAATGCGTCAAGGTTCATTGTCTCATTCACCTCAGGATTTACCTAGAAGAGCTGATTTTTTCGCAGAACTCAAGGTTGCGTATTGCCTGTTCCGGGGAAATCAGGAACGGCCGGTTCTTGTCTACACAGTCGATAAATGTTTCCAGTTCGCGTTTCAGCGGCTCGACGGTGTTGACCATCACTTTCTCAATGATATTTTCCTGCACATATCGCTCCGCTTCGACATGGTACTGACCGGGTTTGCGGTGGATGGTAACTTCCTGAGTCATGAAATTACCTTCAATGGTGAACTCTTCATCCTCGACATAAAATTGCCGGATCTTCTTTGATGCTTTTCGGCTTGCTGACAGGGAAACCGGGATGTCATTGCAGTTCATCAGTACACTCATCACATCCGCATTACCTACACTGTGAACATCGCTGGGATCCGGGAAGAATACATTCAGGAGGATATCGATATCATGAATCATCAGGTCTTCAACAACGGAACTTCCGGTTATCCGCGCTGACGCGGGGTTATGCCGTTTAAACTCCATATACAAGGGATTTTTCACGATCTTTTTAATCTCGGAAACGATCGGGTTGAACCGTTCGATATGCCCGACCCCGATAGTAATACCTTCCGGTGCGGTTTTCATCAGCTGTTTGGCTTCCTCAGCTGTTGAACAGATCGGTTTTTCAATAAGGACGGATTTTTTTTTCCCAAAAACCTGCCCTACCACCCCTGAGTGAAACTGTGTCGGCACAACAACGCTGACTGCATCAGAATTATCGATAAGTTCGCCAATTGACTCATATACCGTTGCGCCGTGTTTTTCGCCAAGGGCTTTTGCAGCAGGAGTGTTCACATCGTAAATACCCAGAGAATCCACACTTTTTAATTCTGAATAAACACGGACATGGTTTTTTCCCATTGCTCCGACACCAATAACACCAACATCCATTCAGTTCACCAAGTTAATAGCATCACAGATATAAGCAAGCTCTTTCTGGTCAAGCAACGGGTGAACAGGGATACTCAGCACAGATGCTGCCAGACTTGTTGATATTGGACAGGAATCGGGTTCATTAGCACGGGCATAGAGCGGCTGGTGATGGATCGGTATAGGGTAGTGCACTGCCGTTCCAATCCCTTTTACCTTTAAGTATTCGATAAAATCAGCACGCTTCATAGGAAATTCATTTGTCAGGCGGATCACGTACTGGTGATACACATGGTGCATACCCTGTGCAACAACGGGAGTGACAAGCCCTTTGACCGAGATATGAGTATCAAAATACTCTGCATTTTTCCGGCGTCGCATATTGAACTTCTCGAGCTTCTTCAGCTGTACGAGCCCGATCGCAGCAGCCATATCAGTCATACGGTAATTATACCCAAGCCGTGTGTGAAGGTATTTCTCGCTCTGACCATGGTTGATGATCAGGCGCAGGCGTTCGTTATATACCTTATCGCTGGTCGTAACCATACCTCCCTCACCCGTAGTCATATTTTTTGTTGCATAAAATGAAAAACAACCAAATTGCCCAAATCCCCCGGTCTTTTCACTATTATACATTGCACCCTGTGCCTGTGCAGCATCCTCTATTAATGTCAGATTATGCGATTCGCAGACTCGATGTATCCCCGGTATATCGAACGGCTGCCCGAAAAGATGCACTCCGATAACCGCCTTGGTCTTTTGGGTTACATTACCCTCAACCTGTGCCGGGTCGATCCCGAATGTCTTCTCATTCACATCAACAAAGATTGGCTTAGCCCCGGTCATTGACACAGCCGTTGCGGTAGCGATAAACGAAAAGGAGGGAACAATTACTTCGTCCCCCTGCCCGATACCAGCAGCAAGCAGCGCCGCGTGGAGTGCGGCTGTACCATTATTTATCGCAACTGCATGTGTTGTGCCGCAATAATCCGCAAATTTTTTCTCGAATTCCGCAACACGCTCTCCTGCAGCCAGCATGCCTGATTCCAGCACAGCAGTAACCGCAGAGATCTCATCCTGACCAATGGCCGGTCGCGCAACAGGTATCTGCACACTATTCACCCATTAAATTCTGGTTGTTTCAATAAAAATGCGTAATGATCGGATAAATATCATTCCTGTTCGGGAACCCGGTTCTGGCACTATTTCCGGATTTCATTATGCAATTCGGGCATTTCATCTAAAAGATAGGTAATTAGAACAGGAACATCCAATTATCGTACGAACGAACAAGGAGGGGTGAAAATGCGACATCTCATATCCATTGGGGACTTTGATCGGAACGAGATCGACAAACTACTGGACCATGCGCGGCAATTAGATCGTGAAAAATATAATAAGAATGCCCTGTATGGAAAAATCCTTGCCACACTTTTTTTTGAACCAAGCACAAGGACACGGATGTCTTTTGAATCCGCAATGGCACGGTTGGGAGGAACCTCTCTTTCTGTCGGAAGCGTTGAAGCATGCTCTATAGCTAAGGGAGAGACGCTTGCCGATACCGTCCGGGTAGTAAGCGGGTATGCGGATGCGATCGTGATCCGGCACCCGAAAGAAGGAGCAGCGAGACTTGCTGCTGAATTTTCCACTGTCCCGGTGATCAATGCCGGTGACGGTGCAGGTCAGCACCCCTCCCAGACACTTCTTGATCTGTACACTATCCGCCAGTCAATGCCAATCGATAAAATTGATGTGGCACTTATCGGCGACCTGAGATATGGACGCACAGCACATTCACTGGCATCTGCACTCTCCCTTTATGATGCACGACTGCATACCCTCTCTCCAAAAGGACTCGAACTTCCTGCGACCCTCGCAGCTGAACTATCAGATAAGGGAATGGAGATTATTGAACATGACGATCTCAATGGAATAATCAGTGATGTGGATGTACTCTATGTCACCCGCATCCAGCGGGAGCGTTTCCCTGACTCTGCATCCTACTTTAACGTCTCATCAAGCTATCGCATCACCCCGGAACTTCTTTGTGGTGCACGAAACCATCTCATAATTCTCCATCCCCTCCCACGTGTCGATGAGATAGACCCGAGGGTCGACGAATTGCCGTACGCACGTTACTTTGAACAATCGCGGAACGGTGTTCCGGTACGGATGGCCATGCTCATGCGGGTGATGCAATGAAGAAAAACGAGACAACGGAAAATGAAGGGCTTCTTGTACGGCGGATAAAGAACGGGACGGTGATCGACCATATCGATGGAGGCGAGGCACTCAATGTCGTGAAGATCCTTGGAATCACCGGTACAACTCAGGAAGCTCTTTCGATCGCGACCAATGTTCCGAGCAGGAATATGGGGTGTAAGGATATCGTCAAACTTACTAACCGGGAACTCTCAAAAGAGGAAGTCGACCGGATCGCACTCATTTCACCACGTGCAACAATTAATATCATAAGGAATTTCAAAGTGTGTGAAAAGAAGGGTGTTGAGATCCCGACACTTATTGTAGGAATTGTCCAGTGCCCCAACCCGGGATGTATCTCCAATACAAACGAACCTATCCAGAGCAAATTTAATGTGCTTCCAAAAGGGCTCCATTGTTACTATTGCGACTGGGTTATCTCAAAGGATCTGACCAGTCATATCATCTGAATGTATCGAAATCCTTTAACCTCTCGTTTTCTCAAGAGAAATAATCACAGAAACAGTACGTCATAACTTTTATTTAAAAATCGGTGATTTAACCAGAAATATACAAATATTCGTTGTTTTTTGTAAAATTTTCAAAAAGAAATATTAATATATGAACTATTGTCAATAACTCTGGTTTATAATGATCATAAAACGAAAAAGGTTCGGATTGTATGCAGCCATCATGATGATGGCGTTAGCCTTGCTGATACCAGGGACATGTGCCACTGATAGCTCACAATCCGGCTATATCACCGTTGGATTGGCACCCATTGCGGATTTTGATGCACTCTATGCTTATAACACGGTGCCGGCATCGGTCGCATTCAGGGATCATTCAACCGGCACCATGCCAATGATCTACCTCTGGAAATTTGGTGACGGTGCAACATCGACCGAACAAAATCCCTCACATATATATATAAACAAGGGTTTGTACACGGTCAAACTTTCCGTGACAAATGCCTATGGATCCAGCAGCGAAACAAAAGAGAATTATATCGCAATCGGTCTCCCTCCGAAGGCTGATTTTTCTGGTAAACCGACGATAGGAAATACACCTCTTGCAGTAGAATTTACTGACCGATCAACCGGTTACCCAACCTCATGGATCTGGAACTTTGGAGATGGCAAGGAATCATCTGAACAGAATCCGGTACACACATACTGGTCGAGCGGAGAGTATACGGTGACCCTGACTTCAGCCAATGAATATGGTACATCAGATACCACAAAGGCGTACTTCATTAATGTTATTCCAGCGCTGAAATCCAGATTCGTCGCCGATCCAAAGGAGGGAAAAGCCCCTCTTGTCGTAAGATTTGCCGACGTGTCGACAGGAAATCCTGAATCATGGATCTGGAATTTCGGTGACGGCAGCACTTCAACCCAGCCAAATCCTGTCCACACCTATTCCTCACCGGGTGCATTTCATGTCAATCTTACGGTGACCCGCGGGTTCATCACAGACAGCACCAGCCAGATTATTATCACGGGTGGAGTGCCGGCAACCGATTTTGTTACCGACACTACTACGGTCAGTGTCGGTACTCCTGTTTCCTTTACCGACAAAACGCTTAATTCACCAACCTCATGGTCATGGGATTTTGGTGACGGTGCTACTGCAACTGATCAAAATCCCACCCACACCTATCGGGTAAAGGGGATATACACGGTTACCGAAACTGCAACAAATAATAATGGGAAAGATACTGAAAGCAAAGTGAATTATATAACAGTAGGTGTCGTCCCGATTGCAGATTTCCTGACGGAAATTCCGTTATACCAGCAGGGAACAAGGGGTCAATATGTCCGGTTCATTGATACCTCTTTAGGTAACCCTGTGTCATGGTCCTGGGACTTTGGAGATGGCCAGAGTTCAAACGAGCAGTACCCCCCACAACACATGTATACCGGGGACGGCTCGTACACGGTATCATTGAGCGTGAAAAATATCTTTGGTAATGATACACGTATAAAGAGCAACATTATCACGGTGAAAGAAGGTCCAAAGGTTGACTTCAGCGCTGACAAAACGCGAGTGAGTTTGAACCAGTTTATCCACTTCACGGATCTGTCAACAAACTCTCCCTCCGACTGGAAATGGGATTTCGGTGACGGGACTGCCGGAACCGGGCAAAACCCGGATCATGTATACCGTGAGCCGGGCATTTATGATGTTACCCTGATTGCGTCAGATATCTATACGACAATCAGTCATACGAAGAAAAATTATATCACTGTGGTAAATACTCCTCAGGCTGACTTCAGGGCAAATCAAACCAAAGGGATCACTCCTTTTACCGTGAAGTTCAGTGACATTTCTACGGGAAATCCAACGAGATGGAAATGGGATTTCGGTGATGGTGCAACATCCCTCGAAAAGAACCCTGTTCATACCTATATTACGTCTGATACTTCGTCAACGAACAAGTACACGGTGACCCTGAGCGTATTAAATACATACGGTGAAGATACAACAGAAAAAGCAGATTATATCACGGTAACCCAGAAACCAATCGCCGAATTCACGGTGGATACGAGGCAGGGTAAGGCACCTTTTATCGTGAAATTCCGTGACCTCAGCGCCGGGAACCCGGCAGCGTGGAACTGGGAGTTCGGTGATGGAACCGGGTCTTCGGAACAGAACCCGACACACGTGTATCCGTTTGAAGGATCCTATGATGTCCGGCTTACGGTATCAAACCAGTACGGTTCGGATAGTATCTTCAAAACGGGAAGTACTTCCCAACGGGGCAATGCTGCACCAGTTCCATTAACGACGACGACTGTTTCAAAACCCATCGCAGCCCAGGAAACGCAGATACACCCTGACAGCACTACCGTTCCCGTTCTTCCAACTACTGCTCAGGCATCTTTTTCCCCCGTTGTAACCGCAGGTGCATCAATTATTGGGATACTCGCGATCGCAATTGCAAAACGGAAATAATTACTTTTTCTCCCTGAGAGGACCTCAATCATTTTTTACAGGTGGGATTTTTTAGAAAATAGTTTCCATTGCCATATCTGATAAGTACCTTAAAATTATTTTCTGGTCAGGAAGCAAGATGAATTACCTGACTGTTTTACCACTCCTAAAAAAATCACAGCCCTGACCAGTCCGGATATGGTTTCTAAAAGGACTGATCAATTACACCTGATCACTCACCGGGGTTTTCCCCCCCGTAGTTATTCCTTATCGCACATGTAATAATTCCCACAAAGGTAGTACATCACTATCGTTAAAAGTGCGAGTTGTAGTAAGGGGGATTAGTCACCGTTGACTGCAGGTCACTTTAGAAGGTGTCCGTGAACATCAATCTCGCCACGGTATATCCGTGTACTTGATATCCAGCGCCCATCCTCGGCAAGAACACAGCTGATCTGGTGAATATCTACCTTCTTTTGTCCTTTTTCACGCCGCAATTTATTGATCTCTACAGCTACTTTGAGCGTCTCTTCAGATACGATAAGAGCGTCAAAGTCTGCATCAATGGCTGATCCGTAGCGATCGTTCAGTGGCTCGACCGACCATTGGGTTGAATGGATAGTAGCTGAGATGTACCGCTCGAGATCTGCTTTCCGTGTGGCAAACGGGCGTATTGGATGGGTTTTATGGCTGGCAAATGAATCACTCGTGAGACCGATTACCACATGACCACCCGGTCCGGCGATTTCAAATGAGCGGGCCAGGAGGCGTTTGTGCCCGTCGTGAAGGGGATCAAAAGTTCCGCCTACCATAACCTTCATACAGTTTGATTCTTAATTTCCTATGTTATTATGCATATGGATGTTCAGGTCTCCGGTATCCCGCTTTTTGTAGCCGGCAATGCAACAGTCATTGGCGATGTCACTGTCGGAAAACAGGTTGGAATATGGTTTGGCGCTGTTATCCGGGCTGACAGGGACCGGATCGTTATCGGGGACAGGTCGAATATTCAGGATAATTGTGTAGTGCATACAAGCAAAGGTTTTCCGGTCACCATTGGTAATGACGTATCGGTCGGCCATGGTGCAATCCTGCATGGATGCACGATTGGCAACCGGGTGCTGGTCGGAATGGGTGCGATCATCATCAATGGTGCTATAGTTGGTGATGGGTCAATCATCGGTGCAGGTGCAGTAATCACGGAAGGCAAGGATATCCCGCCGAACTCTGTGGTTGTCGGTGTGCCTGGCAAAATCCTCAAAAGGGTGGATCAGGTCCAGCAGCAACATATCCTCAATAACGCGATTTCTTACGTCGAGCTTGCCAGGGAGTATGCCCGCCATGGGTGATGTTGTTGTCATAGGTGCCGGCATAGCCGGAATCCAGGCAGCCCTGGATATTGCAGATCACAAGATCCATGTTCACCTTATTGAGCGTGAACCGTCAATCGGCGGGCATATGGCACAGCTGGATAAAACTTTTCCGACAAACGATTGTTCGATGTGTATCCTCTCCCCAAAGATGGTTGACGTGCAGCGTCACCCGAACATTACCCTGTATACCTGTTCAGAAGTTGAAAAGATAGAAGGATCCGTGGGTAACTTTTCCGTGACTATTAAAAAATATCCACGGTACGTGGATGAATCAACCTGTAACGGGTGCGGAGACTGCATTCAGATCTGCCCTGTTGAAGTGTACAACCGCTTCGATGCAGGAATCGGTGTCCGTAAAGCGATCTATAAGCCACAACCCCAGTCTGTTCCTGATATAGTAATAAAGGACCCGGAACACTGTATTGAATGCGGACTCTGCTACGATGTCTGCGGCCCTGGTTCGATTCTCCATGAGGATGCCCCAAAGGAGATCACTATTCATGCGGCAAGCATCGTTATCAGTACAGGTTATGCAGTGTTCGACGCAAAGAACAAGCCGCAGTTCGGTCACCTTCTGCTCCCCGATGTGATTACCAGCCTCGAACTGGAGCGTATGATCAACGCAAGCGGACCTACCGGTGGAAGAATCAAACGCCTGAGCGATGGTGAAGTACCACGGACTATAGTCTTCATCCAGTGCGTGGGTTCCCGTGATATGACCATTAACCGCCCGTACTGTTCCTGTGTCTGCTGCATGCAGGCAATCAAAAACGCGATACTGATTAAGGAAAAAAATCCTGAAACAGAAATAATCATCTGTTATATTGATATACGGTCCTACGGCAAGGGGTACGAGGAATATTATGAAAGGGCAAAAGCACTGGGGGTCAGATTCCTAAGAGGAATGCCTTCGGATGTGGTTGCTGACCATAATGACATGACCCTGCAGGTTGAGAATTCTGAGACTTCAGAGATTCAGGTGCTCCATCCGGATCTTGTCGTGCTATCAGTCGGTATCGGGCCGGCAGAAAAGACCGGGCTGATTGCAGAACGATTCGGCATCCCGCTTGAAGATACCGGGTTCATCAAACCATTGCATGATACCGTAGATACTGTCGCAACGTTGCGCCCGGGGATATACGTCGCAGGTACCGCCACAGCACCGAAAGACATCCCGGACAGCGTTGCATCCGGAGGATCTGCATCAATGCGGGCATATATGGATGCAATCAGGACGCGGTCAGTGTGAACGAGACTGCCACCCTCTGGTGGGACACAGGGACTGAAAGCATCTGTTATATTGACCAGACACTCCTTCCGGAGAAATATGCGATTGTTGAATGCCGGAGCATCGGACACCTGGCAACAGCAATTAAACGGCTTGAGATACGGGGGGCCCCGGCACTTGGTGTCGCAGGGGCATACGGGATTGCACTATCAGCCCGCATCTGCCAGAAAAACGAACCGTATGCATTTCGTGCTGATGTGCACAGGGATGCGGAGATCCTGCGGGCAACCCGCCCGACCGCGATCAACCTTGGCTGGGGAATTGACCGGGTTCTCTCAAAAATCCTACCGGTTCAGGATATTCCCTTAGCACGCAGGATTGCACTCGAAGAAGCTGAGGCAGTTGCCCGTGAAGATACTGCCTGCTGCCATGCAATAGGATCCCACGGAGCAGCGCTGCTTCCTGACACCTGTACAGTTCTTACCCATTGTAATGCCGGCTCACTCGCCTGTTCTTCATGGGGTACGGCTCTGGGGATTATTCGTTCTGCAGTCGATGGGGGGAAACAGGTGAACGTTATCGCATGTGAAACCCGCCCGTTACTTCAGGGTTCCCGTCTCACCGCATGGGAGCTTATCCGGGACGGCATTGATGTAACGGTAATCACCGATTCTTCCGCAGCGCACCTTATGCGTACGGGAGCCATTGATGTTGTTGTTGTGGGTGCAGATCGTATCACCCGCGACGCAGTCTTTAACAAAATTGGCACCTACATGCATGCAATCTGTGCCCGCTACCACAACATTCCCTTCTACGTTGCCGCACCACTCTCGACATTCGATATCGGGAGATCGGAACGGGAGGTGATCATCGAGGAACGCGGCAGGGAGGAAGTAACGACAATGGGCTGCCGGGTATATGTTCCAGACGCAGCGGTTGTGAAAAATTATGCTTTTGATGCAACTCCCATGAACCTTGTTACCGCGATTATCACCGAAAAGGGTGTGATGCACTCCCCCATTACCATCGACTCAATCTTATCCTTTAAGAGTACAAAATAAAACTGCGATCGCATAACTTCACAGCAATGGATTTGGATTTTCTCACCTGGAATAACCTGATATATCTTATCGGGGAAATAACGGTCATCATTATCCTTGGAGCACTGCTCACGGCCTTTATTCTCGTCATCATTTCCTTGTATTCCATAAAGAAAGGCAGGCTGTATTTCCCCACACTGATCAGATCCGGACTTGTGTTCTTTGAAGGTTTAATGAAAGCATTTTTCCGGCTCTTTGGTCTTGAGGAGCGTGAGATGCTCTCTTTTTTAATTAAACTTCACAACACCATGAACACTGCGGATTTCGAACGCATTCCGGTTTCAGAACGGGCTGTCTTCATGCCCCAGTGCCTGCGCTCATCGAAGTGCCCCGCACACCTGACGCCGGAAGGGTTGAAGTGTCGGAACTGCGGGCAATGTACCGTAGGTGAAGCCCGGATGATTCTCGAAAAACTTGGTTATCGGATTTTTATCGTTCCAGGCTCTTCATTTATCAAACGGATGGTTAAGAAGTATCACCCGAAAGCGATCATTGGTGTTGGTTGCCTGTCTGAAGTGAAAGAGGGTATCGATATGGCAGACAAGATAGGTCTGGTCGCAATGGGGATAGTTACGATAAAAGAAGGCTGTGTCGAGACACTCGTCAACTGGACGGATATCTACGAGGTAGCGATGCTGGGAATTGATCCAAAATTAATTCCCGAGGACCTTCATATTCTTACCCATTAATTTCCCGCTTTTTATCCTGCCGTGGATGATGATGGTATCATCGCTCGTAACGTCTCCAACATGAACACCCGTGCGCAGGATAACCTTTCCTCCGGCCTTTACCGAGTGAACCTGAGCATGGTCCAGGATCGTAACGTCCCCATGTACCACCAGGGGTCCTTTGATTTTTGACTGGCTGCCGATAATAGCATTCCAGCAGTTTACATCGAGCGCAACGCTGGACCGCGGACCCAGTTCAAGGGTTCCTGTAACCAGGAGGCGTCCCCAGAAGTGTGTGTGGGCTGGAACGATGAAATTCCCGTCAATCTTCACATTTCCTTCGAAATACGCCCCTTTTTGTGCAAAGAATGTATCCCCTTTCTGGATGACTGTTGGCATTACTCCCTCAGGGTAAGTTGAGGAACGATCAGGGGATAAACCTGTTGCTCGGTTGCTTGTTCTTTTTTCACTATCTCACAGATAAAAAAACTGCGGATAGTGTAAACACGACAAGAGAGGCAAACATACCGGCTTTTAGGAGGGATGAGGCATGTGATGCTTTCACGCACCCGGGGGTTTCACAGTTCAGCCCTCGCATCGCTGCAATGATAATAATGGTATCAACTGCAATAATACCACCAAGGTACCATGCACCCCACCAGAGATAAGGAATAAAACTTGCGGCGACTGCAAGAACAGCTGTAATAAGGGCAAACTCTGATGTTTTTTTGATGCCGATCCGGATTGGCACCGTATCTGCTCCTCCTGCCCTGTCGCCTTCAACGTCTTCTGCATCTTTCAGCAATTCACGGGATAGCATAGCAAAGAAGGTGATGGCAGCGATAGGGATGATACGGACCAGACCGTCAAAGCCGTTTAATGCTCCACCAAATAAAAAAATGCTTGCCGAAAGGTATGCCACAACAATGTTGCCAAGCAAAGGTGTGCTTTTAAGTTTTGCTGCGTAGGCAATGAGAAGAACGGCGTTGAAGATTGCGATACCCACACAGAGGGGATTGGTAAAAAAACTTACAAGAATACCGGCAAGGAACAGCGTTATGGCAAATCCCTGTGCAGCTCCCCTGCTGATTGCGCCTGAGGGAATAGGACGATCAGGACGGTTAATTGCATCAATTTCTGCATCGAAAAAATCATTGATTACATTCCCGGCAGCAGTGATGAGTGATACAATAAAAAAAAGGAGCAGGGACTCAGGAATCACCGTACCGGTGTCAATAAGGTAAGCAACTATGGCTGCAAGACCGGCGACGAATGAATTTACCGGGCGGGTGATGGTAATAAAACCTGCTAACCTCATTGATTATCAGATCTGATAGAGGAAGTATAAAAATGCACTAAAAAAAGGTAACATTCGTCTTTTACTACGGGCGAGGGGGGATTTGAACCCCCGGCATTCAGCTTAGGAGGCTGACGCTATGTCCGGGCTAAGCCACTCGCCCTGCCCATATCCATTGTGGAGGAATATGTATAAGTTTTGCGCGCTGCAACAATACTCTCGCAATGGATTTAATCGAGGCATCGGAAGGAAAAACTACGTTTTTTGTCCCGGAACAGGATGCAGCGACCCAGTTTCCTCCCGGCACTGCGCCGATCTTTTTCAACCGGAGGATGGAGCTGAACCGGGATGCTACGATCCTTCTGGTCTCAATAGTAAAACCCTCAGACTACCTTGACGCAATGGGAGCTACCGGAGTCCGGGGTCTCAGGGTGGCACATGAATGCGGCATTCCGGTCACGATTAACGACCGTGATCCCAAAGGAATCGCCCTGATTACCCATAATGCAAGCCACACGAAACTGCCGGTTGAGATCGTACAGCGGGATGCGAGCGCCCTTCTTTCAGAACGGTCATTTGATGCCGTGGATCTTGACCCGTTCGGTACACCGGCAATGTATGTTGATGCAGCGGTGAGGGGCACCCGAAGGTTCCTCTTTATCACTGCAACGGATACCGCTCCTTTATGCGGAGCCCACCTGAAAGCAGGGAAACGCCGGTACTTTGCACAACCCATGAACACAGAATATCACCGTGAGGTTGGGCTGCGGATCCTGCTGGGATTTGTCGTCCGTGAAACGGTGAAATATGACCGTGGTGTGGAACCCTTGTTCTGTTTTGCCCATGAGCATTTTGTCCGGCTCCACCTGCGGTTGCTCCGCGGAGCCAATGCTGCTGATGATGCGATGCAGCGGATCGGATATATCCTGCAGTGTAAAAAGTGCCAGTACCGCACCGAACAACAGGGGATGTTTCCGGAAATTGTTTACTGCCCGCACTGCGATAAAAGACTTAACCCGATTGGCCCTCTTTGGCTGGGTAGCATCCAGCATGAAGAAACACTCAAACAGATGCGGGAGCAGATTGATGCGATGGAGCTTGGTACAAAAAAAGTTCTTATCAGACTGATCGATCTCTGCCGGAAGGAATTACCGACATCGAGTTTTTATGATTATCACCGGCTCACAAAAATTGCAGGCTGCTCACCACCTGGTATCACTACCGTGATCGAGCATATTATCGCTTCAGGATATCCCGCGACACGGACGCATTTCTCTGGTTACGGGATCAAAACTGAAGCACCGCTTAAGGTAATCCTTGATGCGATCAGTGTTCGACAATGATCGTGAGCAGATCGCTATCGATCAATTTGTGGGGCAGTCCTACTCTCTGGCCCGGGTGTTTGACTGATTTTCCCCAGACCCGGGCATAGCGGAACCGTTGGACAAAGTCCCGGTGAAGTTTTGTACAGACATCCGCTACAGTACTGCCCGTTCTGACAATGAGCGGTTCTTCCAGATCAGCATCGCCCCCGTGGGGTTTTAAATAAACCCTGATGAAACCGAGACAGTCATAGAGAGCATCCTTGACCTCATCCAGATGATAGCCGGCTGCCGCCGAAATCATGAGCGGGGGGGAACCGAACCGTTCGGCAATATCATGTTCAATCTCAAGGAACCTCTCCTTGTCAACGAGATCCACCTTGTTCACCGCAATAAATGCAGGGATATAGACACGGTTGCCCTGGACTGCATCGATCAAATCATCCTGGGTTGCACCGCCACGGACAAGCACGTCCGCATTCATCATCTTGCTCTCGGACAGGATAGATCGCACTTCTTCAATATCAAGATTGAGCGTCCCGACTGCATGAAGACGAACACCCCCATGTGAGGACTTTTTGATAGTGATATCCGGTTTTCTGACATTGATCCGTATCCCTGCATCGTACAGTTCTTTTATGAGCACGTCGAAATGCCGCTCATTGAACACATCCACGAGAATAATGATGATATCAGCACCACGGACGACAGCGATTACTTCTTTTCCCCGCCCCTTACCCATCGCTGCCCCGGCGATAAGTCCCGGCATATCGAGAAGCTGGATCTTTGCACCTTTATGCTCAAGGGCACCGGGCACAACGGTAAGCGTTGTAAATTCATACGCGGCGACTGCACTTGCAGTGCCGGTGAGTTTATTGAGAAGCGTACTTTTACCGGTTGAAGGGAAGCCTACAAGGACAGCAGTCGCATCACCGGACTTTTTAACCGAGTATCCTTCCCCACCTCCACTGGATTTCATCGCACGGTTGACCGCTTCATCGCGGAGCCGTGCGATTTTTGCCTTAATTCTCCCGATATGCTTGGAAGTAGCCTTGTTGTACGGAGTCTTGGTCAGCTCCGCCTCCAGTTCCTGGATCTGTTCCTCAAGACTACTCATTCTTATATTAATCGCAGCACGTCCGAGATAAAGTTGTTTATAGTTGGACTGATACGCAAAACTTCACCAGATACGACGTAAAGGGTTTGTAGTATCCGACATCAACACGTTTAAGTAAAAATATAGCCCATGTTATTGAGCAATTACGCTGCTATAGTGTAGTCCGGCCAATCATGCGAGCCTCTCACGCTCGCGACTGGGGTTCGAATCCCCATAGCAGCACTTTTCACACTGATGATCTAATTCCTGTTTTCCCAGTGTATTTTCAAAATTGGTTAAAATTCCGGCAAGAGTGCCATGCATCAAACAAGAAGCGGGATGAGCGCCGGGACCTCTTTTTTATACCGGGCATAGTCCTCTCCGAACTCTTCCTGCAGGTACATCTCCTCCATCCGGATCTTCCAGAGATAGACCACCAGTATCAGGAAAAATACTATTAGACCTAGGGGGTCACCAATGATGATGGCCGTACCGACAATCCCGAACAGTATTCCCGTGTAAATCGGGTGCCTCACGAGACTGTACGGGCCGGTCCGGA
>Ga0326726_10000280_pt1 | contig 48939 bp, 43 predicted proteins | sample MHFenrmetagenome_2_FD_207603 | JGI IMG/M metagenome (GOLD analysis project Ga0326726, IMG submission 207603) | Lab enriched peat soil microbial communities from Michigan Hollow, Ithaca, NY, United States - MHF15MN | ecosystem: Environmental > Terrestrial > Soil > Wetlands > Peat | place: USA... | reverse complement strand
GTTCGGCGCGGGCGTACCCCTTCACATGCGGTATGTTCTCGCTGCGATAGTCTTCATCCACCGTGTCTGCCACCAGCAACACTGGCAAATGCGCACGAGCGACCACGACCTTGCGAAAAGCAGCCAGTCCCTCGGCGCTGGCAGAAAACTCGCCGAGCCAGTGCATGTGCCCAGGGCGCCAGTCGAGCACGCCAATCTGGCGTGGGGTGGCAAGGAGGATCAGGCGGTGGTCGAGCATCACAGCGGCAGGTTTCCGATCAGGTCGTAAATCGGCAATAAAACCGATACCAGGATGCCGCCCAGCAGCAGGCCAAGGATCGCGGTGAGCAGCGGCTCCAGAATCCTGAGGCCGTTTTCTATCGAATCGAGCACTTCACGGTTATAGAAGAATGTCACGTTATCCAGCGCTTCGTCGAGCGCCCCGGTGGTCTCGCCCACACGCAACATGCGGATGACCAGGGGCGGGAACAACGCCAGCGACTGAAAACTTTCAGACAGACCGCGCCCATCGGCAATCATCTGCGCGGCGCGGTGGATGCCGCCTGCGATCACCCGGTTGCCTGCGACCTTCTCGCCCGCTCGCAGTGCGTCGAGCACCGTCACGCCGGAGCGGTACATCATCGCCAGCGTATTGGTGAAACGCGACAGCACGATCTTCTGCACGATCGGCCCGATGATGGGCAGCCGCAACTGGGTGCGGTCCCACCAGTCGCGTCCCGCTTCGCTTTTCTTCACCCACAATGGCAGGCCGCCGCCCAGCGCCAGTGCCAGCAGCAGGGCGATCAGCCAGTACGAGCGCAACGCGCTCGACACGGCCATCAGAATCAGCGTAGGCAACGGCAACTGCACACCCATGGTTTCGACCAGGGTAAGCACCTGCGGCACCAGATACACCAGCAGAAAAAGGATGGCTGCGCCGACGACAACCAGCACCAGTGCAGGGTAGATCATGAGCCGCTTTGCCTTGGACGCGACTTCTTCCTGCCACTTAAGCGATTCGGCCAGGCGCTCGAATACCGCGTCCAGCAGGCCGGTCTGCTCGCCCGCCCGCACGCTGTGGACGAACACAGCGCCAAACACGGCTGGGTGCGCCGACAGGGCCTGTGATAACACCTTGCCGCCCTCCAGGTCTTCCAGCAGCGCGGTCAGCACGTCGCGAAAGCCGCGCTTTTCCATGGTGTCGCGTAGGTCGCGCAGGCCTTCGAGCAGCGGAATCCCGGCGCGGGTGATGTAGCGCATGTGAATGCAGAACGTCACCAGGTCGCGTCGCGTGACCCGCTCGCGGCCTTGCGGCGCGTATTGCCGTGACAGTTCGGACAGCGTGATGAGGTCCAGCCCCATGCGCTTCAAGCGCAGCTCGAGGTCGATGTCGTTGACCGCAGAGAGCACACCCTTGACCGAGCGGCCGGTTTGGTCAATGGCGCGGTAGTCGAAGAAAGGCATGGTTAGTCGTGCCTAGCTGTAGCTTCGCGTTTCGCCTGAGGGCGAGTTACTTTCTTTGCTTTGCCAAAGAAAGTAACCAAAGAAAGGCGACCCCACATCGCTGCCCTACGGGTTCCCGATTTGGCGCGCACGGGCGGGCGCTCCACCAACTCGCCCTGGCAAGGCACACAAAACGTGCCTTGCTGTGGAGCTCGGGCACGGTTCCGCTTTTCCCCCGCCCGTGCGCGCCAAATCGGCAGCGCTGAAGGGGGACACCCCCCTGAGCCGCCATCACGTAACGCTAACCAGTAGCCAAGCGCTGGCGCTCGCATGGGAGCCCCTTGTGTGTTGCCGAGAAGCGCAGCTGCCCGAGGGAAAAAAGGACTGGGTGTCTGAGCTCCGCAGTGAGCCGCGTTTTGTGCGGCTCGCCAGGGCGAGTTCCTGTCCCGTCTCGGGTGGCGAGCATCGCAGGGGAGCCGAAGGCCGACGCACCATGGGTGGCTTTTTCTTTGGTTGCTTTCTTTTGGCCACGCAAAAGAAAGCAACTCGCCTACAGGCGAAAAGCGAAGCCGTGGCAAATCCGCAAACGACATATAAAACGCGAACCCCATCTCACACCCGCCCCGTCAAATCCACCACCCGCGCCACTTCTGCCAAAGAGGTGATGCCATCCTTCACGCGTTGAATGCCGTCTTCGGCCAGGGGACGGTAGCCATGCTCGAATGCCGCGCGGCGGATTTCATGCAGCGGTGCATGATTGGCCACCAGCTCATCCAGCGTCGGGTCCATCCGCAACAATTCGATCAGCGCCAGCCGCCCTTTGTAACCTTTTTGGCTGCAGGCCGGGCAACCCACGGCGCGATATATATGCGGCGGGTGGGTGGGATCAACGCCAAGCAGGGCGGCTTCGTGCTCATCAGGCGTGTAGGACGCTTTGCAGTGGGGGCACAGTTTGCGGATCAGGCGCTGCGCGACGACACCGATAATGTTGCCGGACAGAATGCCGGGCTGGATGCCGATGTCCATCAGACGAGGAAACACGCCGAGTGCGGAATTGGTGTGCAGCGTGGTGAACACCTGGTGGCCGGTCATGGCAGCACGGAAGGCCATTTCGGCGGTGTCCTTGTCGCGGATTTCGCCGACCAGAATGATGTCTGGATCCTGCCGCATGATGGAACGGATGCCGTTGGCGAAGTCGAGCTTCAGCGTTTCGTTGACCGAGCTCTGTCGCATCAGGGTGACCGGGTATTCGACCGGGTCCTCCAGCGTCATGATGTTCACGGTCTCGTTGTTGAGGTGTGACAGCATCGAATACAGCGTGGTGGTTTTACCGGAGCCGGTCGGGCCGGTCACCACGAGGATGCCCTCAGGTCGCGCCATCATCAACTGCAGTTCGCGCAGCGCATCGGGGGTGAAGCCCATGTACTCCAGGGGCATGATGGATTTTTCGCGATCAAGGATGCGCAGGACCAGGTTTTCGCCGTGGATGCCCGGTTGCGAGGAGACGCGAAAGTCGATCGGGCGACCGTTCAGTGTGAGTGACATGCGGCCGTCCTGCGGCGCCCGCGTCTCGGCGATGTTCATGCCACACAGCACTTTCAATCGCACCAGAATGCCGGGCCAGTAGGTTTTGTGCAGGCTGCGGATCTGTTCCAGCACGCCGTCGATGCGGTAGCGGATACGCAGGAAAGCGTGTTCGGGTTCGAAGTGGATGTCGCTCGATTCTCGCTTCACCGCATCGGTCAGCAGCGCGCCGACCAGCCGCACCACCGGCTGGGTATATTCCTCGGTCTCGGGATTGAGGCTGGCGTAATCGACCTCGCCGGTCTCGATTTCGCGCAGGATGCCGTCGAGCGACAGGTCGAAGCCGTAGAACTTGTCGATGCATTCGAGCAACTGCGCTTCGCCCGCCAGCAGGGTGTCGATTTCGAGATGACCGCCGAGCGCTGCTTTCAACTGGTCGAGCGCAACGACATTGAACATGTCGGTGGTCGCCAGCGTCAGCACGTTGCGCGCGGCGTCGTGGGCGATCGGCAACAGATGGTGGCGGCGGGCGAACTCTTCTGGCACCAGTTGCAGCGCTTCGGGATCGGCCACCACCTGGGTAAGATCGATGCCCTGGCTGCCGAGCGCATTGGCGAGCTGATCGCGCAGCACCGCTTCGGTCATGAAGCCGAGGGCGACGAGCTGGCGTCCGATCGGCAGGCCGGTTGCCTTTTGTTCCTTCAGACCGATGCGTAACTGGTCGAGGGTGATGAGACCCTGTGCGGCCAGGGTTTCGCCCATGCGGAGTTTTTTGCGGCGCTCCATAATCGACCGCCTATAGGGCTTGTTTGAGCTGCCTGATGCGTGCTTCGGCCTGGCCGCGGTCAAACCGGTGGATGCCGCCGAGTGCCAGCGCCTTTTCGTAGTAGGTCAGCGCCGCTGCCCGTTGCCGCAGCATGTCCAGGCTGACGGCAAGGTTGAAGGCGTAATCGGCATTATCGGGGGCGCCGCGAAAAGCTTCAAAGTAGGCAGTCTGCGCTTCCGGCCAGCGTTGTTGTTCCGCATACAGGTTGCCCAGTGTCTGGTACAGGTGCGGGTTGGGGTCGCGGTCGATCAGGGTTTTCAGGCGGCTCTCGCTGGCCAGGCTGTCAGTGCTGCCCGTCAGGTCAAGCAGGGCGGCCTGGGCAGTGGCATTGCGCGGTTCGCGCTCGAGGATTTCACGATAGTTTTGCACGGCGTCCTGCTCGCGATTCTGTGCGACAGCAATCGCTGCCAGACCCAGCAGGGCATCCGTGCTGCGGGTTTCAGCGGCGGCCAGGGTATACAGGCGCTGCGCCTCGTCGAGCTGGCCAGCCTGATAGGCGGCATGGGCACTGCCGAGGAGCGCGGCATGCGCATCCGGCCGGAAAACCGGGATGGCGGAAGGGGGCTGGGCGTCAGTGTGCGCAACCGGCGCGGCAGCAAGTGCCACGGTTCTTGCCGGGTGTGCGGCGGGGTGTTCGTCTGTCTGCGGCGGGATGGCGGTGGGGACCGTTGTGACGGTCTCCGGCCGGCGTGAGGGCGGGGCAGCCGGCTGCGCTACCGGCGCAGCAGCGATGGGCGTGGCGGCCAGTGCAGGCAAGGGTTCGGATGGGGAGACGGCTAGGGGAGGTGCCGGGAGCTGAGTGGGTTGCAGGGCAAAATAGAGGTAAATGCCATAGCCCAGCGCCACGATGACGGCCAGCACCGCGGTGGCCGGCACCAGCGTCAGACGGGGCAGGCGAAAGGTACGGGAAGGTGTCTGCGCAGGGGAGAGCCCGCTGCTGCCGAACAGCAGGCCAGGGGGCTCCACCCATTCGCGCGCAGCATCACTGATGGGGGGCGACACCGGCTCCAGTTCGAGTTCGTCCGGGGCAAAGCTCCCGGCCATAGCGTCCCGCGAGGGCTTGCCTGCCTGAGTGGTGGTTTCGGCCTGCTTGAGCGCCTTGAGCAACAGGCTCATGGGGTGGCGGGGGCGGCCGGGAGAAGCCGCTGGTAGGGTTTCAGGGCTTCGCTGTTCATCGAGGCATCAGCGACGATGGTTGGCCGCAGGAAGATCACCAGCTCGCTCTGGGAGGCGATGCGCTCCTGCTGACCGAAGATCCAGCCGGTCTCCTTCGGGCGCGACAGGACGGGCAGGCCGTCGCGCGAATCGTTGCTGTCATCCTGGATGAGTCCGCCCAGGATCACGGTCTGGCCGCTGCGTACCTGCAAAAACGATTCCATTTCACGTACCTGGATCACCGGGACGCTGCTCTTGATGTTGTCCTTCGCTAGTGCCGGGTTGGGGTCGGCCACTTCACCCACCTTGCGCGAGATGGTGGGGCGCACGGTCAGCGTGACATTGCCGTTGTCCCCGACCTGGGGGGTGACCGACATCACCACACCCACCGGAACGGTATAGGGCGTGCTGGTGTAGGTGGTGACGGATACGCCCTGGGTCTGGTTGGTGTCGCTTGTGATCGTGAAGTACACAAGGTTGTCCACTACCTTGAGCAAGGCGGTCTGGTTATTCAGGGCCATGAGCTTGGGGCTGGACAGCACCCGGGTGTTGCCGAACGATTCCAGCAGCTTGATGGCGGCCCTGAAGTCCTGGTTGGAGTTGTTGTAGGCGATGGTGTAATAGGGCGTGAGCGCCCCGGCCAGCTGATCCTTGGGCAGAACGCCGCTGAGAATCGACCAGCCGGTGCCTTGTGCCAGCTTGGTCCAGTCGATGCCGGCATGGAACTGGTCCTTGAGGCCGACCTCCACGATGGTGGCCTCGATCAGCACCTGCTGGCGCACCGACTGTCCCGTTTTGTCGAGGTATTGCTGGACGAGTTCGTGCTGGCGCGTGGTGCCGGATACGGTCACGGTTCCGGCCACCGGATTCACGCTCACCTCGTATTTGCTTTCCGTGGCGTTATCCATGAAAGCCGTGGCAAAGAGCTTGTCCGCTCCGGCCCCGGCCTTGCTCACGGCTTCCGTCTGCGCGATGCGCTCGGCGCGCTGGGCCTTTTCGGTTTCCGCACGTGCCTCGCGCTGCTGGATGTTTTCGCTGGCCTGCCGGGTGCTGATCAGGATAGCGCGGAGGTTCTCGGTCAGCACATCCCAGAAATCATTGTTGGTCGTGCTGCTGATGGTGGTGCTCGAGTTGTTGCCCACACCGCCCTGTTGTCCGACGCTGCCGCCGGAAGCAGACGTGCCGGTGGAGCCGCCGGTGGCGGCAATCTGCACAGCCACCCCGGTCTGGGAGGTGGTGTGACGCGCCACGTTGACGTAGTTCACTTGGTAGGTTTTGGTGAAAGGCGTATCGGGCTGGATGGCAATAGTGTGGCCATCCATGCTGTAACGCAGGTCGGCCTGCCGCGCGATGCGGTCGAGGATGACGGGCAGGGGCTCGTTGACTGCATTGAGCGACACGTGCCCGGAAATTCCGGGATAGATGTCAATGTTGTACTTGGTGTCGCGCGCGATGGAGAACAGCAGATCCCTGACCGGCACATCATTCACCACCACCGTGTAGGTGGGTACCGGGGGGGCCAGCCTGGGTGGCGGCAGGTAGGGCGCGGCCTTCACCGGCGCAGGCGGCGCTTCGACGGCCGGCTCCGCCTCGCGCTGGATATGGGCCGGCGAGGCATCGAAGCTCTTCGGCGTCATGCAGCCGCCCAGCAGAACGAAGCCGGTTAACAAAGCGAGGCGAAACTGCCCAATTTTCATAGTCATCCTGGTGGCAACACAAGCGTGCGCATTGTCCCGACCGTGCGCAAAAACGGCGACCCTGCAGTCTGTCCGGACAGGGAGCGCAGGGCAGCGACAGCCTCGGCCCGGTCGGGGTACTCGCCCGCCAGGATCATCCAGGCGGGGTGTCCCTGATTCAGTCCATGCAAAACCCGGAGCGGCTGCGGGTGGGGGTGCGCGTTCAATTCCCCCAGTAATACGGCTGCCTGCGCCGCTTCTTTAGCCGAGCCGAGCTGGATCACGCGGATGTCGGGGGTGGCGGTGGACAGCCAGCTCTGGGTTTGCCGGGCCATTTCAGTCACGACGGCAACGGTAATGGGGCCAGAAACGGGAGGGGGCGTTGCCTGAACAAGTGCAGCGGGCTGCGCGGGGGGCGGTGTGGAGGGGGGCGACGACAATGCCTTCCAGGCGACAAACGCCAGCAAGCCGAGCGCGGCCGCGAGCCCAGCGCTCAACCACGCCCAGCGTCGCAATCGGTGGTGTGTAGCGGGCTGATGTCGCTGGGGTTTCGTGTCATCATCGCCCGCCGCGGCGTCCAGATGGGCCGGGGAGAGCGTGTGGGTTTGCCCGGCATAGGCCGCCAGCAGAGTTTTGTCGGCCAGCACGTTGATGCGGCGGGACAGGCCCCTGGAGAGTCGCGCCATGCGCGTGATCAGTGCTGGTGAGAACAAATCGGGGCCGCGATATCCGGCCACTGTCAGCCGGGCACGCAGGTAGTCGGCGACTTCGTCTTCAGTCAGTGGCGACAGATTCAGACTCAGGGTGATGCGGTCTTTCAGCTGGCGGATGCGTGGATCAGCCAGCTGCGCATCAAGTTCGGGCTGGCCGAACAGCACGATTTGCAGGAGCTTGTCGGTGGCGGTTTCCAGATTGGTCAGTAGCCGCAGAAACTCCAGATTGTCAAGCGTGATCCCTTGCGCTTCCTCGACAAACACCACCACGCGCCGCCCCGCTTGGTGACGCGCCAGCAACGCCTGATTGAGCTGGGCCAGCCGCCCCTGCCGCCCGCTTGCCGGCGTTTCCTCGAGATCGGCCAGGATCGCCGCCAGCATGTCGTCCGGATCCAGCGTGGGATTTCCCAGATAGACGCTGTCGATACTGTCGGGCAGTTGCACCACCAGCTTACGGCACAGCATGGTTTTGCCGCTGCCGACCTCGCCCACCACCTTGATGATGCCTTCGCCCTGACCGATGGCGTAGAGCAGTGCCGCGAGCATTTCACCACGCTGGCCGCCGGCATACCAGTATTCGGTATTTGGCGTGATGCGAAAGGGCGCTTCGTTTAGACCGAAATAGTCAAGGTACACAGGGGCTTATTCAGTGCCGTATGTCTGCATTCGGCTATAAAGCGTGGTGCGGTTGATGCCTAGAAGCTTGGCGGCCTGTGACAGGTTGCCATGGGTCATGTTGAGCGCAGCCTCGACGTAGGCTTTCTCCCACTGCCGCAGGGTGACGTCGAGATTGAAGTTGGCCAGTGTCTGCAGTTGCTTGCGTGCCAATTCAATCAGTGCCTTGCCGTCGTTGGCAAGCGGGATTTCCAGTGGGTAGGCCTGGTCAGTATCGAGTTCGTCTTCGAGTTGCTGAGCGTTGACGGACAGGCCAGGGTATTTGGTCGTCAGGCGGATGGCGATGTTGCGCAGTTCGCGCACGTTGCCGGGAAAGTGGTAGTCCTCCCACATCTGCTGAGCGCGGGCATCGAGCGAAAATGCCTGGCTCTTGGCTTCGCGGGCATAAAAATCGCGGAAGTGATTGAGCAGGGTGAGTTTGTCCTGGCCCATTTCACGCAGCGGCGGCACCGCGATCGAGAAAACCGACAGGCGATGGTAAAGGTCGGCACGGAAGCGACCGGCCTTGATCTCGGCACGCAGGTCGCGGTTGGTGGCGGTGACCACGCGCGCGTTGGAGAAGCGCGGCTGGGTTTCGCCAACGCGCTGGTATTCGCCGTTTTCAAGTACGCGCAGCAGCTTGGCCTGCAGTTCCAGCGGCAACTCGCCGATTTCGTCGAGGAACAGGGTGCCGTTTTCAGCTTCCTCGAAATAGCCGGCGCGCGCAGTGGTGGCGCCGGTGAATGCGCCCTTGGCGTAACCGAACAGGGTGGGTTCGACCAGTGTCGGCGAAATCGCCGCGCAGTTGAGTGCCAGATAGGGCTTGGCTGCACGTGGCGATAGTTGATGCAGGCTGGACGCAACCCGCTCCTTGCCGCTGCCGGACTCGCCCTCGATCAGGACCGGAAACGGCGCGGCAGCGTATTGCTTGATCTGCTCACGCAGCTTGTCCATCGCAGGGCTGTCACCGACGATGCCTGAATCCTTGACCGGGGCGCGCGACTTGTCGGCGCTGCGCTCGGCATCCTGTACCAGCAGCGCGTTGAACAGGAGAGACTTCAGCCGCTCGGGTTCACAGGGCTTGGCGACGAAATCGATCGCGCCCAGTGCGCGCGCATGGCGTGCATTGGCTTCGTCGCTCTGACCGGAAAGCACCAGAATCTTGATACTCGGCGAGATGCCCAGCAGGTCGGCGATCAGGGCAAAGCCTTCATCGGGTTTGTGTGGCTGCGGTGGCAAGCCCAGGTCCACCAGCGCCAGTTGGGGCGGTTCGTCCAGTTGCATCAGCAGGCTCTTCACCTGGGCGCGCGATTCGGCGGCCGAAATTTCAAAGTCCTTGCTCAGGACATAGGTGAGCGTATCGGATATCAACGGATCGTCATCGACGATCAGCAAGCTAGGCTTATTGGTTTTGACCACATACCCTCCAGGTCGAATGGTGCCGAAAGCGCGTCTGCCTCAGCGGGCAGGGGGATTGTATACACGCTTGTCGAATTTACGACGATTGTGCCAGAGACCCGGTGAAAGTTAAACCGGGACGGGCTGACAGGGCGGAGGTTACGGGCGCAAGAATGGCAAAGTGGTTGTGACGCGAGATGGGGCGAGGCGAGCCGTCAACTCTTCACGGGTTCGGCGACTACGCGAATCCAGCCCTCGGAACGCTCAATCGGGTTGCCCAGGGCAATGTGCTTGAGTTCCGGCACGCCGTTGATCTGGAAAACCTTGCCGGGCATGAAATGAACAGGGTCGATGATCACGCTGTCGGGACCGGCTTTGCCGGCCAGCCACAGGCTGGGTTGCGGCAGGTTGGCTCCGCTGTTGTCGTGTCCGTTCACGGTGTAGCCCGGCGTGGTGGTGTCGTGCAACATGACCAGTGCAGGGATTTCGGCCAGGGTTTCAATGCCGACCGAGCTGGTATCTTCGTCGAGGCGCGACAACCGGCGAACGACGCCCAGCTGCCATGCAGTGGAGTCGTGCGGTTTGATGCTGATCAGTGCGCCCACACGGAGCCAGTCCTTGTCGCGGGATTCCACAATGGCCCCATAGCCGCATTCGCTCTTGTCGTTCATCACCCAACGTTCATGCTCGTGCTGCTGGGTGAAGGTGGCCTGAATGCTCATTTGAGAGACGCGTTCACGGGTGCGTTCGGTGATGAAGCCGTACACTTGTACATCGTCCTCCTCACTGTAATTCAGCCCGGTGCCGTAAGGCGATATAGCGGCAGGCGCGCTGGCCGCCTTGATCATGTTAAAGATGGCGCTGAGCCCGTGGGTGACATCGGCCAGGCTCTTGATCGACTCACGGGGCGCGCGGCGTTGCTCGCGGCCCGCCAGGGACGACCAGTGGCGCTGCAGGTGATCCAGCATTTCAAGACTTTCAGCGGTGCGCGCGTTTTCCGTCAGGCCCAGTTGAGCCGGCGTGCTGCCCTCCCGCAGGGCGGCATGCAGTTCGCTCAGCTTGAGCAGCAGGTCGGCCGTGGCCCAGAAGCGCAATGGCTTGTTGGCGTCGGGTTTGCGCACGCGACGCGGGCCGTGATCCGATGAAAGGTCGACGACAAAATTGTGCACATTGGTGTCAACCTGGGTATCCATGTGGAGTGGCTCATGCCAGTTCTGCAGCCAGTTGTCGAGCAAATCCAGCTGCTTGGGATAGAGCGTTCCGGAATCGGCCAGATTCAGCATCAGGATATGCAGGTAGGCCGTTTCGCAACTGCACTCGGACGCGTCTTCAGGATAGGCACGCTGTGGCTGCCGATGGAAGCCTTCAGATTCGGCGACCCGATACAGATTGTGCAGACGCAGCCAGAGTTTTTCCCCTGCGGGCAGGTAGCGAATCGCACGCCATTTCAGCAATTGTCCGAAGGTGCGGATAGCGCGCAGGGTGATCAGCGGAATCTGGCTATCGTGCTGGCTTTTTCCCGACGCGCGTGCAAAGTGCAGCACAAAGGAGTGGTAGCCGCGCGCGACTTCCCAGTACAGACCGTATACGGAATGCCAGAGCTGGCTTTCCACCTGGCGCGACATACGAGGATTGCGCAGGTACTGTCGTACCAAAGTGTCCTGCAGGTCACGCGATTTTTCGTCCAGCATCATCAGCACGTCCAGACGATCTTTCGATAGATGCGTCGAGTTTTCATTGAAGCGCTTCAATTCGTCGAGAACGGCTTGCTGGCACTTGAACGCGTCACCGATCGGCAGGCTTTCAACCCAGCGTAATACCGTCTTCATGCTGGTGAGCGGATCATCGTCCCGCTTGCCAAAGGGTCTAAGGCGGGCGAGTTGTGACGCGAATTTATCTGCCAGTGAATTCATGTTATGCAAGCGATTCTTGGGTAACGATCCTGATAAATTGACACTTTACGCTGGTTCCGCAAATTCCATGCCCAACTATAACGCCAGCTTGTGCTGCACCCAAGGGGCTACCGATGCCAAAGCAGCCGGTAGTTGGCTTGGCTCGCTGCCACCGGCCATTGCGAGATCCGGCTTGCCACCGCCTTTGCCGCCGACCTGGGTGGCAACAAAGCTGACCAGTTCTCCTGCCTTGATCCTGCCCGTGACGTCGGGGGTCACGGCAGCGATCAGACTGACTTTGCCGTCAGCGACGGTACCCAGCACCAGCGCGCATGACTTCAGTTTGTCGCGCAGCTTGTCGGCAGTTTCACGCAAGCCCTTGGCATCGATGCCGTCAAGCTGCGCCGCCAGCACGCGGACGCCACCGATGTCGACAGCCTGTTGTACGAGTTCGTCGCCGGCATGGGCGGCCAGCTTGGATTTCAGGCGGTCGAGTTCCTTCTCCAGCGTGCGCATGTTGTCGAGCATCTGGACAAGTTTGGTGCCAAGCTCGGCGGGCTGCGCCTTCAACGCGGCGGCTGCCTGGCGGATTTCGTTCTCACGCGTTTGCACATAATTCAGCGCATTGTCGCCGGTGACTGCCTCGACCCGGCGAATTCCGGCGGCAACGCCGGATTCGCTGACGATTTTGAACAGGCCGATGTCGCCAGTGCGCGCAACGTGGGTGCCGCCGCACAGTTCGCGTGAGTTGCCGATATCGAGCACGCGCACTTCGTCGCCGTATTTTTCGCCGAACAGCATCATGGCGCCGGTTTTCTGGGCCTCATCGATCGCCATCACCCGTGCCTTGGTTGCGATATTGGCAAGGATCTCGCCGTTGACGTGCGCTTCCACCTCGCGGATCTGCGCATCGTTCATCGGGTTGGGCTGCACAAAGTCGAAGCGGGTTTTCTCGCAGTCGACCAGCGATCCCTTCTGCTGCACATGCGCGCCGAGCACGTCGCGCAGGGCCTTGTGCATCAAGTGCGTTGCCGAATGATTGCGCATGGTGCGGGCGCGGGACACTTCGTCGACCCTGGCTGAAACGGAATCGCCCAGCCTGAGCATGCCGGTCTTGACCACGCCATGGTGGCCGAATACCTGGGCCTGTATTTTTTGGGTGTCCTCCACCGCAAAAATACCACCGGCAGCCTGCATGATCCCGCGGTCGCCAGCCTGGCCGCCGGATTCGGCATAGAACGGCGTGTGGTCAAGCACGACGACGCCGAGTTCGCCCTCGTTCAACTGGCTGACCGCAGTGCCGTCCTTGTATAGACCGAGGATGGTGCCATCCTGCGTCAGGGTGTCGTAGCCGTGGAAAGTGGTTGGTGCACCGGCATAGTCCAGCCCCGCACCCAGCTTGAACCTGCCAGCCGCACGGGCCTGGTCCTTTTGCCGTTGCATTGCGGCATTGAAGGTGGCGTTGTCCACGCTGATGTTGGCTTCACGGCAGATGTCGGCGGTCAGGTCGAGCGGAAAGCCGTAGGTGTCGTGCAGCTTGAATGCCAGTTCGCCGTCGAACACGCCGCCGGCGGGCAGGGTTTTCAGCGTGGCTTCGAGAATGCCCATGCCGTGCTCGATGGTCTCGAAAAAGCGTTCCTCCTCCTGCCGCAGAATATCCATGACGCGGGCTTGCGCAGCGACGAGTTCGGGATAGGCATCGCCCATTACCATGGCAAGGTCGGGCACGATGCGGTAGAAGAAGGCGGTGCGTACGCCGAGCTTGTAGCCATGACGGATGGCGCGGCGGATGATGCGGCGCAGCACGTAGCCGCGTCCTTCGTTGCCGGGGATGACGCCGTCGACAATCAGAAACGAGCAGGCGCGAATGTGGTCGGCGATGACCTTGAGCGAGTTGTTGGCAAGATCGGTCGTCTGCGTTTCGCGAGCCGCCGCCTGGATCAGGGCCTGGAACAGGTCGATGTCGTAATTGGAATGTACGTGTTGCATCACCGCCGAAATACGCTCCAGCCCCATGCCGGTGTCCACCGACGGCTTTGGCAGCGGATGCATCACGCCGGCCTCGTCGCGGTTGAACTGCATGAACACGTTGTTCCAGATTTCAATGTAGCGATCGCCGTCCTCATCGGGCGAACCAGGCGGGCCGCCGGCCACGTCCGGGCCGTGGTCATAAAAAATTTCGGTGCAGGGACCACAGGGGCCGGTGTCGCCCATCGCCCAGAAATTGTCGGAGGCGTAGCGCGCGCCCTTGTTGTCGCCGATGCGAACGATGCGTTCCTTCGGCACGCCGATGTCGTGGTGCCAGATGTCGAAGGCTTCGTCGTCCTCGGCATAAACCGTGACCCAGAGTTTCTCGGTCGGCAGCTTCAGTATCGTGGTGAGGTATTCCCACGCATATTTAATGGCGTCCTGCTTGAAATAATCACCGAAACTGAAGTTGCCCAGCATTTCGAAGAAGGTGTGGTGGCGGGCGGTGTAGCCGACGTTTTCCAGATCGTTGTGTTTGCCGCCTGCACGCACGCAACGCTGCGACGACACCGCCCGGGTGTAGGCACGCTTGTCCTGGCCGGTAAACACATCCTTGAACTGCACCATGCCGGCATTGGTGAACAGCAGGGTGGGGTCGTTGCCGGGTACCAATGGACTGGATGCAACGACGGTATGTCCTTTGGAGGCGAAGAACTCTAAAAAACTCTGTCGAATGGCGCTGCTTTTCATGATGTGGTGGAGGTGTCGTGCGTGAACGTCGAACAATAAATCATTGTATCCGTTAAAGTTCCGCCCTTACAGGCTGGCAAGGAGGAGAGGATGGACGACGATGCAGTGATCGCAGCGACCCGTGAATGGCTGGACAAAGCAGTAATCGGGCTGAACCTGTGCCCGTTTGCCAAGGCAGTCACCATGAAAAATCAGGTCCGCTTTGTCGTGAGCGCGGCCCAGCACCTGGATGGCTTGCTGGAGGACCTCGATCGCGAACTGGATTTTCTGGCCGCCGCCGACCCCGACGAAATTGACACGACGCTGCTGATCCATCCAGTGCTGCTGCCGGATTTCCTCGATTTCAACGATTTCATGCAGTTGGCCGAAGCGGCAGTGGGTGAGCACGGGCTGGAAGGCATGATCCAGATCGCCAGTTTTCATCCGGCGTTCCAGTTTGAGGGTACGGCGCCCGACGACATCGGCAACTACACCAACCGCGCGCCATTTCCGACCCTACATCTGTTGCGCGAGGCGAGTATCGAACGGGCCGTGGCGGCTTTTCCCGACGCGGAAACGATATATGAACGCAACATCGATACGTTGGAAGCGCTGGGCCACGCTGGGTGGCAGGCCTTGTGGCGCAAGCCGTGATCGGGTGTGACCATTCAGCCTGATCCGACAGGCCGCACAAGATCAGGTCGAAGTCTGTCAGTCTGTACCGGGACCGAAACGGCGACCGGCGTGACCAAGATGCGGGTCTGAGCCCCGGCCCGACCCGGACGTCAACGGCCAGGCCCAGCGGCCGCGTGTTACAGGCGGTTCGCCGGAACGAAATGTTGGACACCCTCAGCATTTTGTTTTTCGAGAATGACCAGCGCGATGCCACCGAGAATACTTACGGACGCCAATAGCAGACGCAGCGTCATGGTTTCACCGAGAAAAACGATTCCACCCAGGGCCGCGATGACCGGAACACTGAGTTGCACCGTCGCGGCATGGGTGGCTTTCAACGCCGGTAGTGCCGTGTACCAGATGGCATACCCAATTCCGGAAGCGAATGCGCCCGACGAAACCGCGTACCAGAATCCGGCATTGACCGCACAGGTGCCGCTCAACATGATCGCGTTCAACACTATTGCGATGGGAACAGCGCGCAGAAAATTTCCTGCTGTGACCTGGATGGGGTCTCCCGCACCTTTTCCGCGCAGCGAATAGGCGCCCCACGCAACGCCGGCGCCCAACATCAGAACGGAACCATACAGAGGCGGTGCAGAGAGTCCAGGCAGCAATAGACCCACAAGGCCTCCTAAAGCAAGCAACAGGCCGACAAACTGCAGTCTTACCAGACGTTCGCCCGACCACACACCGTGGCCGATCATCGTTGCCTGGACAGCGCCAAAGAGCAGCAGCGCACCGGTTGCTGCGGGTAGGCTCCCATAGGCAAAAGAAAAACCGGCCGCATACACAAACAATGCAAGCGCTGACTGCCAGTTTCCCCTGCCGGTATGGGTGCCGCCTCTCAAGCGCACCACCAGCCAAAGCATCAGTGCTCCGGAAGCCAATCGAATGGTGGTGAAGCCGGCCGCGTCGATACTGCCATGTTGGAGCGCTGCCCTGCAGAGCAGGGAGTTCGCCGCAAAGGCAATCATGGCGAGCGACGTCAGGGCAATGATGCGTGCAATTGACACAAAAATTGTTCCTCAAGGTCAGCAAGCTGATGTGCAGCAGTCTGCCAGAAGGCTGTCTTTAACAAGTCCGTCGGGACCGGTTAGTGCACTGATGAAAGTGAGACTGCTAGCGGATGTGTCAGGCTGATATCGTCTTCAGACTAGGGGTTGGGAGCAGGAAATCAACCGCGGGCTGTCTGCTTAGCAAAGATGCCCGACAATGTGTGGGGTGTGCAGGCCTCCTTTACCCTTCACTCTCCGGGCATAATGGGACTAAATTACCGCACTTTGTAAGCAAGTGCCCACAGGCAAGCCGGTGCTTGGTATAGTTCTCCCGTACGGAGCATCCTCGCCCGCCTCAGCGTTTTTCACAGCGCCCTATTCGCCCTTGCGGCGATCAAAGGAAGTCACTTGGCCAAACCAAATTATCAGTACGAAAAACGCCAGCGAGATCTGGCGAAGAAAAACAAGCAGGAGGAAAAACGCCGGCAAAAGCTCGCTGACAAGGCCGCCGCCGAAGCCGGGGTGGAACAGTCCGGGGCTGCGCCATCCAGCGACGACAGTTCCGCAGCATCACCTGAGAGCGGCCTCCCCTCTGAAGCGTGAGTTGGCTTTCCCCTGAGGATATTGCTGCTCAATCAAAATCGATCAGAAGGTTTCCTGCAGGGGCTTGCAAATCACTACCGGGCAGATCGATGGGATGAGGGCGTGGCTGCGTTTCAGGCACATTAGTGTCTGAAACGGATTGTGCCTTTGGCCATAAAAAACGGAGCTATCTGGCTCCGTTTTTTATTTCAATCAACATGTGCCTGTCCGACTACAATCTTGAGGTCATGAGAAGGCAGGTCGTGGAACACGTCGGGCACAACGCAGCCTTACTTGCCCTTGTTCGCGATCATGTCCTGAATGATTGGTGCCAGAATCAGTTCCATGGCAAAGCCCATCTTGGCGCCCGGCACCACGATGGTGTTGCGGCGCGACATGAAGGAGTTGCAGATCATGTTCAGCAGGTAAGGAAAGTCGACGCCCTTAGGTTCACGGAAGCGGATCACGATGAAGCTTTCGTCCGGCGTCGGGATGTCGCGCGTGATGAAGGGGTTGGAGGTGTCGACCGTGGACACGCGCTGGAAGTTGATGTCGGTGCGCGAGAATTGCGGGGTGATGTAGTTCACGTAGTCCGGCATGCGGCGCAGGATGGTGTCGACGATGACGTCGGCGGAATAGCCGCGCTCGGCGCCGTCGCGGTGGATTTTCTGGATCCATTCGAGGTTGACGATGGGCACCACGCCGATGCCGAGGTCGACGTGCGCGGACACATCGATGGTGTCGGTTTTCACCAGACCGTGCAGGCCTTCGTAGAAGAGTACGTCGGAGCCGGAGGGCACGTCTTCCCACGGGGTGAATTCGCCGGGGTTGAGGCTGGTGTTGAGGCGCTGGTTGTGCTCGGCGGCCTCTTCGTCGCTGTGGATGTAGTAGCGCTTTTTGCCGCTGCCGGTTTTGCCGTAGGTATCGAACAGTTCAGCCAGTTTGTCGAAGCGGTTGGCTTCGGGTCCAAAATGGCTGAAAGACTGGTTGCCTTCAGCCTCGGCTTTTTTCATGGCTTCCTTGAACTCAACCCGTGACAGGCCGTGGAAGCTGTCGCCTTCGATCACGGCGGCGTTGATTTTTTCGCGGAAGAAAATGTGCTCGAACGCGCGCTTGACGGTGGTGGTGCCGGCGCCGGATGAACCCGTGACCGCAATGACGGGATGCTTCTTGGACATGCTGGGACTCCCTGAAGGATGGGTAAAATTTAAGCGAAAACGCTGCATTTTACCTGTGCGGGGGTCGGCTTGTCATCCGCGCCCCGGAGCCGGGGCGCTAGCGGTTTACTGTGCGAATTCCAGCCGTTCTTCGACCTTTTTCAGCGCGGCCGCGGCACAGGCGGCGTCTTTATTGCTAGTCGGTGCACCAGAGACCCCCACGGCGCCAATCAGGCTGCCGGCGGCACGGATGGGTATCGCGCCTTCTATCATGATCAGCCCGGTTGTGTGGTTGAGTTCAGGGCGGATGTCATTACGCGCGGCCCGGAATTCGCCGGAGTCGATCCCCGACATGATGGAGGCTCCGGCCTTGCGTTCGGCGATTTCCAATGTGTATCGTGACGCCAGGGTGTCGCGCAGCGCGACCTGCACGTTGCCGGCGCGGTCGAGCACCACGGCGGAAACGTTATAACCGTCCTGGCGGCACGCCTCGACCGAGGCCATGGCAATGTCGCGGGCCAGTTCAAGCGTGATCTGCTTGACCGGCAGAATGTCGGGCTGGACGGCCCGGGCCGACAAGGCTGCGGCGGACAGGAATGCGGCAAGAAGCGCAAGCGGAAGCAGCGTTTTCATGGAATCTCCTTTTATGGGTTCTGGTTTAAGCAGCGACCCGCCGGGCCAGGTGCCTGTCCATGATAATGGCTTTGCACGAAGGCGTGGCCATGCATATCACCCAGAGAGATGCGGGGGAAGCCGCACAGCGGGCGGGTATAATCGGCCGCCTTGAGACTGTGCGGTTGTTGCGATGCAAGAAAAATACCTTCCCGCGGAAATCGAAGACGCCGCGCAGGCGCAGTGGGCGGCCAGCCAGGCCTACCGTGCCGGCGAGTCCTCCGAGCGCCCCAAATACTATTGCCTGTCGATGTTCCCCTACCCGTCGGGGAAACTGCACATGGGGCACGTGCGCAATTACACCATCGGCGACGTGCTGGCGCGCTATCACGCGATGCGCGGCTACAACGTGATGCAGCCGATGGGCTGGGACGCCTTCGGCCTGCCGGCGGAAAACGCGGCGATTGCCAATAATGTGCCACCGGCAGAATGGACCTACGCCAATATCGATCACATGCGCACGCAGTTGCAGGCGTTGGGCTTTGCCATCGACTGGTCGCGCGAGCTCGCCACCTGCAAGCCGGACTACTATCGTTGGGAGCAGTGGCTGTTCACCCGCCTGTTCGAAAAGGGGGTGATCTACAAGAAGATGGCCACCGTCAACTGGGACCCGGTCGATCAGACCGTGCTCGCCAACGAGCAAGTGATCGACGGACGCGGCTGGCGTTCCGGCGCGCTGGTGGAAAAGCGCGACATCCCGATGTATTTCTTCCGCATCACCCAGTATGCGGATGAGTTGCTGAACGGGCTTGACAGCCTGCCGGGCTGGCCGGAGCGGGTGAAAACCATGCAGGCCAACTGGATCGGCAAGAGTGTCGGCGTGCGCTTCGCCTTTCCGTACACGCTCGACGGCCGCGACGACAAGCTGTGGGTATTCACCACCCGCGCCGACACCATCATGGGCGTGACCTTCTGCGCGGTTGCCGCCGAGCATCCGCTCGCCACCCGCGCGGCGGAAAATAATCCCGCACTCGCCACCTTCATTGCCGAATGCAAGCAGGGCAGCGTGGCCGAAGCCGACATGGCGACGATGGAAAAGAAAGGCATGGATACCGGCCTGAAAGTTACTCATCCACTTACCGGCCAGGCGATTCCCGTGTGGGTCGGAAACTACGTGCTGATGAGCTACGGTGAGGGCGCGGTGATGGCCGTGCCGGCGCACGACGAGCGCGATTTCGGCTTCGCCAGGAAATACGGCCTGCCGATCAGGCAGGTGATCGATGCCCAGCAAAGCTCAAGAACCCTGCAGCAGGCCATTGCGGACACCAAGCCGAACAGGGCGCGTAGTGCTGAGGAGGCCGACTATGCAGAGTCATTCGCGGAACACGCGACCGAGTTCACTGATTATGCCTGGCAAGAATGGTATGCAAGCAAGAGCGGTATCTGTGTCAATTCCGGCAAATACGATGGCCTCGATTACGCGGCTGCGGTGGACGCGATCGCCACCGATCTCGCCGCCCTGAACCTGGGCGAAAAGAAAACCCAGTTCCGCCTGCGCGACTGGGGCATTTCGCGCCAGCGCTATTGGGGCTGCCCGATCCCGATCATCCACTGTGACAGCTGCGGCGATGTGCCGGTGCCGGCCGAGCAACTCCCCGTGGTGCTGCCGGAAGACGTGGTGCCGGATGGCTCCGGCAACCCGCTCAACAAGCGCGCCGACTTCGTCAACTGCACCTGCCCCAAGTGTGGCGGCGCAGCGCGGCGCGAAACCGACACCATGGACACCTTCGTCGAGTCGTCCTGGTACTACGCACGCTATGCCTGCCCGGATTACGACGACGGCATGCTCGACGCCCGGGCCAACACCTGGCTGCCGGTCGACCAGTACATCGGCGGCATCGAGCACGCGATTCTGCATCTGCTGTACGCGCGCTTCTTCCACAAACTGATGCGCGACGAGGGTCTGGTGTCGAGCGACGAACCCTTCGCCAACCTGCTGACGCAGGGCATGGTGATTGCCGACACGTTCTACCGTGAAACGCACGACGGCAAAAAAACCTGGTTCAATCCGGCGGACGTGATCACTGATGAACGCGGCGCGCGGCTGAAATCCGACGGCCAGCCGGTGATCGTCGGCGGCACCGAAAAGATGTCGAAGTCGAAGAACAACGGCGTCGATCCGCAGGCGCTGATCGATCAGTACGGTGCCGATACCGCGCGGCTGTTCACCATGTTTGCGGCACCGCCCGAACAAAGTCTGGAATGGTCCGACGCCGGGGTGGAGGGTGCGCACCGCTTTCTGAAACGTCTCTGGAAACAGGCGTATGAGCACGTGCAGGCCGGCGCGGTCGTGGCCTTTGCCGGCGGCGACTTGCCCGAAGCGGCCAAGGCCCTGCGCCGTCAGTTGCACCAGACCATCCAGAAGGTGGGCGACGATATCGAGCGGCGCAAGCAGTTCAACACGGCGATTGCGGCGGTGATGGAACTGATGAACGCACTGGCCAGGCTGGACGGCATGGATGCCACCACCCGCAGCGTACGGCAGGAAGTGCTCGAAGCCGCAGTGGCGATGCTGGCGCCCATCGTGCCGCACATTGCCGAAGCCTTGCATGCTGAACTCAATCCAGGCGGGGCGATGACGTGGCCGGTAGTGGACGAAAGCGCGCTGGTACAGGACGAGATCGAACTCATGCTGCAGGTCAACGGCAAGCTGCGCGGGCAGATCTGCGTATCGGTGACGGCCGACAAAGCCGCCATCGAAGCGGCTGCGCTCGCCAGCGAATCCGCCCAGAAATACCTGGAAGGCCAGCCGCCGAAAAAAGTGGTGGTGGTGCCCGGGCGTTTGGTTAATATCGTCGTATGAACCGACGCCTGTTCCTCGCCCTGATCCCCGCAGCGCTGGCAGCGGGCTGCGGATTCCAGTTGCGCCGACTGGAAGGCATGCCGTTTTCCACCCTGTATCTCGACGCACCGAAAGCCAGCCCGGTGGCACAGAGGATTCTCGCTGCGCTGAAAGCAAGCCGGTCCACCCGGCTGGTTGCAAGCGCATCCGAGGCGGAGGCGGTGCTGAAAATCGAAAAGGAAGACCGCGCCAAAGCCATTCTTTCGCTGTCAGGCGCGGGGCGGGTCATCGAATACCGCGTGAGCCTGAACCTGGTCTATAGCATCAGCGGCAAGGACAAGCGTGTACTGGCTGAGCCGGAGACGATCGACCTGAGCCGCGATATGACCTATTCCGATACGGATCTGCTGGCCAAGAACGCAGAAGAGAAATTGCTGTATAGCGATATGGATGACAATGCCGCGCTGCGGATCATCCGCCGTATGCAGGCACTCAACTCGGCAACCGCCGTTGAACATCCCGGCTGAGCGTCTTCCCGACCAGTTGGTTCGAGGTCTCGCCGCACTGTACGTGGTGGTGGGGGACGAACCGTTGGCAGCGCAGGAGGCAAGCGACGCCATTCGGGCGGCTGCGCGTGCGGCTGGTTATAGCGAACGCAAGGTTTACAGCGTGCAGGGCCGCTACAACTGGCAGAGTATTTTTGCCAGCGGCGACAACTTGTCATTGTTCGCCGAGCGCCGACTGACCGAGATCCGTATTCCATCCGGCAAGCCCGGCATCGATGGCGCCAAGGCACTGGAGGCCTATGCGACGACACTGCCCGCCAATACGCTCACCCTCATCAGCCTGCCGGGGCTGGACTGGAAGACCATGCAAACGCGCTGGTTTGCTGCGCTGGCCAAAGTGGGCGTGGTGGTCGAGGCGCGCCCCATCGACCGCGCCGCTCTGCCCGACTGGATCGACCGGCGGCTGGCCAAGCTGGGTCTGCGCGCTGACCGTGACGCGCTGGAGTTCCTGGCCGATCAGGTCGAGGGCAATCTGCTGGCGGCGCAGCAGGAAATCGACAAGCTCGCGCTGCTGCTGCCATCTGGAGCGGTGACACTGGCCGACGTCGAGCATGCCGTGGTCGACGTCAGCCGGCTGGAGGCCGACGCCCTGCAGGATGCGCTGTATGCAGGGGATGGCGCGCGTTTTGCGCAAATCGTGGCCGACCTCAAGGACGCCGGCGAAGCCGTGCCGGCCATACTGTGGCAGGTGTCGTCGGCCGTGCGCGTGCTGCTCAGGCTAAAATCAGCCATTGCACAGGGCGAGAATCCTGCGAATGTGATGCGGACGCTGTGGGGGCGAGACAAGCAGCGTGCCCCGCAGATCGAGCGGGCGGTGAAACGCCTGGGTCTGGCACAGGTCGAAACAGCACTGGCCAACCTGGCGCTGATCGACCGTCAGGCCAAGGGCTTGGAGCGGGTGGGCGACCCCTGGGATACGCTGCTGGGCGTGGGCCTGGCGCTGGCCATGCCTTATGGCGGGCGGCCGACAAACGGGAAAAGATGATGGACGTTAAAAGTTATATGCAGACGGTGGGCAAACAGGCACGCGAGGCTTCGCGTGCGATTGCCCGTGCCGACACCAACCAGAAAAACCGGGCGCTCCTGGCGATGGCGGCGGCGATCCGGCGCGATGCCGCCAAGCTGCTGGAAGCGAATGCACGCGACATGGAACAGGCGCGCACCAGCGGGCTCGACGCTGCGCTGCTCGACCGTCTGCAGATCAACGAGAAAACAGTGGCTGGCATGGCCGAAGGGCTGGAACAGATTGCCGCGCTGCCCGATCCGGTTGGTGAAATCGACGGCCTGAAATTCCGCCCTTCCGGTATCCAGGTCGGCAAGATGCGGGTGCCGCTCGGCGTCATCGGCATCATTTACGAAGCGCGCCCGAACGTGACGGCGGATGCTGCCGGACTCTGCCTCAAATCCGGCAACGCGGCGATTCTGCGTGGCGGTTCCGAGGCGCTGCATTCCAATCAGGCGGTCGCCGCCTGCGTGCGTGAAGGGCTGGAAGCCGCCGGCTTGCCCGCTGCCGTGGTGCAGGTGATCGAAACCGCCGACCGCGCGGCGGTGGGCGAGCTCATCACCATGAAGGATTATGTCGACGTCATCGTGCCGCGCGGCGGCAAAGGACTGATCGAGCGCATCACTGGCGAGGCGCGGGTGCCGGTGATCAAGCACCTGCACGGCAACTGCCACGTCTATGTGGATGACCGCGCCGATCTGGCGAAAGCGGTCAAGATCGTGGAAAACGCCAAGACCCAGCGCTACGGCACCTGCAACACCACCGAGTCGCTGCTGGTGGCCCGTGGTATCGCAGATGCGGCGCTGCCGGAAATCGGCCGCATGCTCGCTGGCAAGGGCGTCGAAATGCGTTGCTGCCCAGAGGCGCTAACGATCCTGCAGGGGGCAGGCATCGCAGCGGACAAACTAAAGGCCGCGGTCGAGGCAGACTGGTATGAGGAATACCTCGGCCCCATCATCGCGGTCAAGGTAGTCGACGACATCGATGCGGCCATGAACCACATCAACACCCACGGTTCGCAGCACACCGACGCCATCGTCACGCAAGATTACGGCCGGGCACGGCGCTTTCTGCGCGAAGTCGATTCGGCGAGTGTCGTCGTTAACGCCTCCACCCGGTTTGCTGACGGCTTCGAATACGGCCTCGGTGCGGAGATCGGCATTTCCACCGACAAGATCCATGCGCGCGGCCCGGTCGGGCTGGAAGGATTGACCAGTCAGAAATGGGTGGTGTTGGGCGACGGACACGTGCGCGCCTAGTGAAGCAGCCGATCGGCATCTTTGGCGGCACCTTCGATCCGATTCATTTCGGCCATCTGCGCTTGGCCGAGGAAATGGCTGAGGCGATCGGTCTGAGCCGGGTGCTGTTCATCCCCGCCGGGCAGCCGCCGCACCGTGGGACGCCGCGCACCGTGGCCACCCACCGGCTGGAGATGGTGCGCCGCGCAATTGCCGGCAACCCGCGCTTCGAGGTGGATGCGTGTGAAGTGGACAGCCCGTGCCCGAGCTACACGGTCGACACGCTGACCGCCCTGCGTGCCAAACTGGGCAATGTGCCGCCGATGTGGTTGCTGCTGGGATCGGATGCGTTTCTCGATCTGCAGAGCTGGCACGAATGGCGGTGCCTGTTCGAACTGGCGAACATTGCTGTAGCCGCGCGGCCCGGCGCGCGGTTGCTGCAGTCTGATGGCATGGCTGAAGCGCTGAAACAGGAAGTCTCTCAACGTCAGGTGACCAACGGCTCGGCAGTGGGACCAGCGGGTTCGGTTCTGTTGCGGCAGATGACGCCGCTGGAGATTTCGGCCACCGCCATCCGCGACACACTGGCACGGCACGGCAGCGCGCGTTATCTGCTGCCCGACGCCGTGCTCGATTACATAATCGAACATCAACTCTACGAACCTACATGAACATCGAAAACAAAATCAAACTGATCGTCGACGCCCTCGAAGACATCAAGGCGCAAGACATCACCGTGCTCGAAACAGGCAAGCTCACCTCGCTGTTCGAGCGCATGGTGATCGCCAACGGCACGTCCAACCGTCAAACGCGCGCACTCGCCGACAATGTGCGCGTCAAGATGAAAGAAGCGAACGAATACGTGGGCAACACGGAAGGCGAAGACACCGGCGACTGGGTGCTGCTCGACCTCGGTGACGTGATCGTCCATGTGATGCTGCCTGCCGTGCGCACGCATTACAATCTGGAAGAGCTGTGGGGCGCGGGCGAAGCGGCGCGGGCGCGGAGTAAATCGGTATAAACCCAAGGTGAAACTGCACCTGATTGCCGTCGGCCACAAGATGCCCGGCTGGATCAATGCGGGTTACGACGACTACGCGCGCCGCATGCCGCCGGATATGCCGCTGATACTCGCCGAGATCAAACCGGGGCATCGCGTGGCCGGAGAAGACGGTGCGCGGGCGCGACAGATTGAAGCCGAACGCATCCTGGCGGCTCTGCCCGCCGGTTGCGTGCCGGTGGTGCTCGACGAGCGCGGCACGCAGGTGACGACTCGCGAACTGGCGGTGTGGCTGCAGGGATGGATGGCGGATGGCGTGTCACCGGCGTTTGTCATTGGCGGGGCAGATGGCCTCGACGCCTGCGTCAAGGCGCGTGCCGGAAAACTGCTCGGGCTGTCGAAGCTGACCTTGCCGCACGCCCTGGCGCGGGTCATGTTGGCCGAGCAGGTGTACCGGGCCGTTTGCATCATCAAGGGACATCCCTACCATCGGGATTGAGAAGACATGAATCACTCAAAATCAGAAATACTGATGTCGATGCGCCCTGCTTCGTGCTTTCTGATCTTGAGAGGAATCCACGCGGGCATGACACATGCTGGTTGATAAGCGGATCTATCTGGCTTCACAATCGTCGCGGCGACGTGAACTGCTGAAGCAGATCGGCGTTGCCTTCGACGTGCTGTCGCTGCGCGTAATGCCAGGCCGGATGGACGTCATCGAAATCCCGCATCCCGAGGAAGCCGCACGCGATTTTGCGCAGCGCATGGCGACCGAAAAGGCTGCCAGCGGCTGGCGCGCGGTGGAAGGGCGCCGCCTGCTGCGATTTCCCGTTCTGGGGGCGGATACGGTCGTCGAACTGGACGACGACATCCTTGGCAAACCAGCTGATCGCTTTGATGCCGAGGCCATGCTGACGCGCCTGTCCGGGCGCCGGCATCAGGTACACACAGCAGTAGCCGTGCAACATGAGACGCGGCTGGAATTGCGCCTGTCGTCCAGCCAGGTCAAGTTTGTCAAGCTCGACGCTGCTACCATCGCACGCTATCTGGAAACGGGCGAGTATCTCGGCAAGGCAGGGAGTTATGGCATCCAGGGCCGTGCAGGCGCCTTTGTCGAGCACATCAAGGGCAGTTACAGCGGCATCATGGGACTGCCGTTATATGAGACTGCCACTTTATTGAGAGCCTTCGGTCTCGTTGTCTGAGCAGGCCGGCCATTCCATCATGAGCGAAGAAATACTCGTCAACGTCACCCCGCAGGAAACCCGTGTTGCCGTGCTGCACCTGGGGGCCGTACAGGAACTGCACATCGAGCGGGCGCAGTGCCGCGGTCTGGTCAGCAATATCTACATGGGCCGGGTGGTGCGTGTGTTGCCTGGGATGCAGTCCGCCTTCATCGACATCGGCCTGGAACGCGCAGCTTTCCTTCATGTCGCCGACATCTGGGAGGAGCGACACGGCAACGAGCCTGAGCGACCGATCGAGCAGATCCTGCACGAAGGCCAAAGCCTGATGGTGCAGGTGATCAAGGATCCGATCGGCACCAAGGGCGCGCGCCTTTCCACCCAGATCAGTTTTGCCGGGCGCTATCTGGTGTATCTGCCCCAGGAATCACATATAGGCATCTCGCAGAAAATCGAAGGCGAGGAAGAGCGCGAATCCCTGCGCCAGAAGCTGCACGAACTGATGCCGGCCGACGCCACGGGCGGCTTCATCGTGCGCACCATGGCCGAGACCGCACAGGATGCCGAGATGCAGGCCGATATCGAGTACCTGCGACGACTGTGGAGCAGCATCCAGTCACGCGGCAACTGCATCGTGCCATGCCTGCTGTATCAGGATCTCGATCTTTCCCTGCGCGTGCTGCGTGATTTCGTCAACCGCAACACCACCCGCATCTACATCGATTCGCGCGAGACCTTTCAGCGCATGGCAGAGTTCGCGCAGAATTACACGCAGGCCGTGCTCGACAAACTGCAGCATTACAGTGCCGACCGGCCGCTGTTCGACCTGCATTCCATCGAGGACGAAATTGCCAAGGCATTGGGACGGCGCGTCGACCTGAAATCGGGCGGCTATGCCATCATCGACCAGACCGAAGCGCTGACCACGGTCGACGTCAACACCGGCGGCTTCGTCGGCGCGCGCAACTTCGACGACACCATCTTCAAGACCAACCTCGAAGCCGCGCAGTGCATCGCTCGGCAGTTGCGCCTGCGCAACCTCGGCGGCATCATCATCATCGACTTCATCGACATGGATAACGCCGAGCATCAGGAAGCGGTGCTCACCGAACTGAAAAAGGCCCTGGCGCGCGACCCCACGCGCACCACGATCAGCGGCTTCTCCTCGCTCGGTCTTGTGGAAATGACGCGCAAGCGCACCCGGGAGTCGCTGGCGCACGTGCTGTGCGAACCCTGTCCCACCTGCGCCGGGCGTGGTGAAATCAAGACTGCACAGACCGTGTGCTACGACGTGCTGCGCGAAATCCTGCGCGAGGCGCGCCAGTTCGACGCTCGCGAATACCGCATCATTGCCGCGCAAAGCGTGATCGATCTGTTCCTTGACGAGGAATCCGGCAGCCTCGCCCAGCTCATCGACTTCATCGGCAAGCCGGTGTCGCTGCAGGTCGAAACGACCTATCCGCAGGAGCAGTACGACATCATCCTGCTGTGAGGGGAAAAATCTTTATCCACGAATACCCTGAAGGGCATAAAGGGCACGAAGCAACACGAAGAAAACCCAGGCAGATGACTGTTTTCTCCTTCGTGATTCTTCGTTACCTTCGTGGACAGATGGGTTTGTCGTGAAGCCCCCTCAACCCCCGTACTGGCAAACAGCCTGCGTCGAGCTTGCCGCTGCCGACCCGGTGATGGCCGCGCTGATCGCGCGCTATCCCGATTGCGTGCTTGGCAATCGCGGCGACCCGTTTCAAACCCTGACGCGAGCCATCGTCGGCCAGCAGATTTCAGTCAAGGCGGCCGACAGCGTGTGGGCGCGCTTCGCCGCTTACGCGCAGACTATCAGTCCTGAACATATTGTCACGTTTGAACTGGATGCGCTTGCCGCCTGTGGCCTGTCGCGCCGCAAGGCCGAGTATCTGCGCGATCTTGCCGGGCATTTTGTCGATGGCCGCGTCGAACCGGCACGCTGGACACACATGGACGACGAGACTGTGATTGCCGAACTGATCGACGTGCGCGGCATCGGCCGCTGGACAGCCGAGATGTTTCTGATCTTCAATCTGCGCCGCCCCGACATCTGGCCGGTCGACGACATCGGCCTGCAGAAAGCTGTCGCCCTGCATTACTTGAACAACGAGCGCCCCACCCCCAAGATGCTGCGTCAGCACGGCGAGCGTCATGCCCCCTGGCGCACGGTCGCCACCTGGTATCTCTGGAGAAGCCTGGATCCTGCGGTGGTGCAGTATTGATGGCGGCTTGTTGACCTTGTGCGATGGGGAGGAATGGGCGAAGCATGCAGGACGGTGTTCGGTCTGCCGAGAAATTGCTGCGTGGCGGTTAAGCAAGCTCTGCACAAAAGGCCGAACAGGCCATCCGCTTCGAATGTCACCCTGTTGATCCTTAACGCCTATTGCCGCCGCCGGGTCGCCCCACTAAGGTTGCAGTTCTTTCAACGACTGGAACGCCCATGTCGAATCAGGCCCGCATCCTCGAACTTCGCCAGGCGCTGGCGCGCGTCATCGTCGGCCAGAAAACGCTGCTCGACCGGCTGATCATCGGCCTGCTCGCCGACGGGCACGTGCTGGTGGAAGGTTTGCCGGGATTGGCCAAGACGACGGCGGTGAAGACCCTGGCCGCCGCCATCCACGGCAGCTTCCGCCGCATCCAGTTCACGCCCGATCTGCTGCCGGGCGATCTGACCGGTACCGATATCTATCACGAGGGGCGGTTCGAGTTCATCGAAGGGCCGCTGTTCCACGAGATCATCCTCGCCGACGAGATCAACCGCGCGCCTGCCAAGGTGCAGGCCGCGCTGCTGGAAGCGATGCAGGAACACCAGATCACGGTGGGCGGGGTAACGCGCCCGCTGCCGCCGCTGTTCATGGTGATGGCGACGCAGAACCCGCTGGAGCAGGCGGGCACTTACCCGTTGCCGGAAGCGCAGCTGGACCGCTTTCTGCTGCACGTGGCGCTGGATTACCCAAGCGACGCGGAGGAACTGGATATCCTGCGCCGCGACCGTGCCAACGCTACGGCGGGGCATCCCCCGGTCGCAGCGGTGATCGATGCCGCCGCCGTGCTGGCGGCACGCGAGGAGGTGCAGCAGGTGCACGTGTCGGACGAGGTGGAGACCTATATCGTCGCGCTGGTGCGCGCCACGCGCGCGCCCGGCCACTGGCGCGCAGACTGGGCGCAGGCGGTGGAGGTGGGCGCCAGCCCGCGCGCTTCGCTGGCGCTGCTGCACGCGTCGGCCGCCCGGGCGTATCTGCAGGGCAGGGACTACGTTACGCCGGACGACGTGCGCGATCTGGCGCCCGATTGCCTGCGTCATCGCATCACCCTCAGCCTCGAATCGCGTCTGCAAAAACTCGACCGCGATGCCTTCATCGCCGGTCTGCTCGACGCCGTGCCGGCGCCGTAAAGTCTGTGCGGTTTCCACTCGACCGGCTGAAACACTGGCTGCGCGGCCGAGTTCTGGCGACGCAGCCGGAGGCGCGGCTGCATGCGTCGCTGATCGTGGCGGACGATCTGGCCGGGCTCGCGGCCCAGGCCAGCCTGCTGGCGCACCTGCCGGTGCGCGAGGTGCACGATCACCATGCCGGCGACTGGGCGTCACGCTGGCTGGGACGCGGCCTGGATTTCGAGGAATCGCGTCCCTATAGCCCGGGCGACGATATCCGCGACATGGACTGGCGCACCACCGCGCGCACCGGCCGGGCGCATCTGAAAATCTACCGCGAGGAACGTCAGCCGCTGGTGCATCTGGTGATCGACCGCGGCGCGACGATGCGCTTCGGCACGCGCCGCCGGCTCAAGGTCGCGCAGGGCGCACGGGTGGCCGCGTTGCTGGCGTTTGCCGCCGCCGCACGTAATGGCGTCACCGGCGCCACGCTGTGGGATAGCGAGGACGACACGCTGCCCGCGCGGCACGGTCGCCCGGCGGCGCTGGCCCTAATCGAACGGGCGGCCGCGCCGTGCCCGCCGCTCGCCGATCCGGCGCCGAGCGACACCTTGCACCATGCCGACCGCCTCGCCGCGCTGGAAGCCAGTCTGCCGCGCGGCGCGCGTCTGGTGCTGATCAGCGATTTCGCCTGGCTCACCGCGGCGCATGAGCCGGTGCTGGCGCGTCTGGCCGCGCGCTGCGACGTCTGGGCGATCCAGATCATCGATGCAGTCGAGCGTGCGCTGCCGGATCTGGGCAGGGTGCGGTTTCACGACATGACGAGCGGGCAGCGGGTGTGGCTGGATACGGCGAAGAGCGCCGTGCGCGCGTCCAGCCAGGCGGCGCTGCTGCGCCGTCTCGACAGCCAGGCGGCGACGCTGGCGCGCGCCGGTGTGCGCCATCTGCGTCTGGACAGCGAGACTGACGACCTGCTCGTGCGCCTGGTTCATGGCTGATCCGCGCAACGAACTCGCCGACATCGTCGTGCCGGCCGCGCCCGTTGTGCAGGGTGCAGTTGATGTCGCGTGGGTACCGTGGGCGGCGGGCGGCGTGATCGCATTGCTGGCTGTCGCGCTGCTGGTCGGTGTCTGGTATCTGCGCCGGCCGCTGCGCGCCTTGCGCAAACTGGCCGCAGCGGTAGCGCGCCGGCAGGACAGCGTGCCGGCGCTGGCGGCCCGGCTCGATGTCTGGACGCGCGCGCATTTCCGGCTGGCGCGGGTGGAGGCTACGCAGCCGCCGGCCGGCGTCGATCCGGCCGGGTGGGCGGAATGGGCTGAGACGCTCGCGCGCCTGCGCTTCGCGCCTTCAGGCGACGCAAGCTACGACGAACTGTCGGAACTGTGTCACGACGTGCGCACCTGGAAACGCCATGCTTGAACTCGCGCAACCCTACTGGTTGTGGCTCTGCTTACCGGTGGTGGTCTGGACGCTGCTTGCCTGGCGACACGCCCAGGGCGAGGATGCGGGCAGCGTGCTCAATCATCCGGCGTTGCCGATAGAGGTGGCCAGCCGCCAGCCGCAGGGCCTGCGGGCTCCGGTCGCGCTGCGCGGCCTGGCGCTGGGTCTCATGGTGCTGGCGCTGGCGCAGCCACGCGAGGTGGGCGACTGGATCGTGCCGCCGCCCGAGGGGCGCGACATCATGCTGCTGATCGACACCTCGCTTACCATGAGCATCCGCGATTTTCGCCAGGGCGACCGCGAGGTCGAGCGCATGACCGTGCTGAAGGACACGCTCACCCGGTTCGTCGACGGCCGCCCGGGCGACCGCTTCGGCGTGATGGTGTTCGGCAGCGAGGTGGCGACGCTGACACCGCCGACCTTCGATCGCGTCCACGTGGACGCGCAGATCCGGCGTTTGCAGGTTGGCATGGCGGGCACCGACACCGCGCTGGGCGACGCGCTCGGCATGGCACTGCAGCAGGTGCGCACGCATCGCCTGCGTCCGGCCATCATCCTGGTGAGCGACGGCGCCGACAACAACGCCGGCAACCTGACCCCCGCCGAATCGCTGGCGGTGGCGCGCCAGGCCGGGGTGGCAATCCACGCCCTGCAATTCGGCAGCGATCCCTACGCAGCCGGCCGTGCGGCGCGTATTGAAACCAATCCGCAACCCGGCCTGGCCGATCTGGCGCGCCTCACCGGCGGGCATTACGACGCCATCCTGAGTGCGGCCGATGCCACGCGTGTGATCCAGGCGGTCGGCCGGCTCGAACCCACGCTGGCGGCGCCAGCCCGCCATCGGCAGGTACGCGAGTGGTACTGGATGGCGCTGGCGCTGGCGGCGATGGCGCTGGTCGCCGCGCAAGGCTGGATCCTGAGGCGCACGGCATGACGGATCTATGGGCGAATCTGCACTGGCGCGAACCGCTGTGGTTGCTGCTTGCGGCGGTGCCGCTGCTGCTGGCGGTGTGGCGTGCGCGGCGCCGGGCGCGCGTGCTGCGCTATGCCGATGCCGAATTGCTGCCGTGGGCAGCCAGCCTGTCGGCAGCGAACCGCGAGGCCTGGCCGCGCGCATTGATCCATATCCTCGCCTGGGTGATGCTGGCGCTGGCGGCGGCGGGGCCGCGCCTGCCGCTCGACGAACGCGAAGGGCAGATCGCGCCGCGTCACGTCGTCACGGTGATGGTGGTGCTGGACGTATCCGCCTCGATGCACGCGAGCGACATCGCCTCCCGAGGGGACTCCGATTTTCTACGGGCTGAAGCCCGTGAAAAATCGTATGCACCGGACCGCCTGACGCGTGCACGTCTCGAACTGCTGGACTGGCTGCCGCGACTTCAGGGCGAGCGCGTGGGCCTGATCGTCTACGCAGGCGAGGCGGGCGTGCTGCTGCCGCCGACCGACGATATCGATCTGCTGCGTCGCGCGATAGACCAGATTGATTCGCACCTGATCGAAGCGCAGGGCACCAACCTGGCGGCGGCGCTCGATCTGGCGCGCGCGCAACTTGCCACCGCGCCCGGACGCGCCAAGGCGGTACTGCTGGCGAGCGATGCCGAGGGCGACAGCGTCGATCCCGCCGCGCAGGGAGCGGTGGATGCCTTGCGCAAAGTCGGCCTGCCGTTGTTCGTGCTGGGCGTGGGCAGCGAGGCCGGCGCGCCGGTGCCGCTGCCCGACGGCGGCTTCGCCGAACGCGAAGGCGCGCGCGTGCTGAGTCGTATGGATGCGGCGACCTATGGCCAATGGGCGCGCGCGACCGGCGGCCGCTTCGTTGAAGTCGCCGATGGCGACGGCGACTGGTCGGCCCTGCACGGCGGCGGCATCGCCGCGCTGCCGGGCGATCCGGTTGAAGCCAGCGCGGCGCGCGCCTGGCGGGAACTGTATGCCTGGTGTCTCGCGCCCGCGCTGGCGCTGTTCATGCTGGCGACTCTGCCGCGCCGCGCGGTGGCGGGCGCGGTCGTAGCCGTGCTTTTCGCGGCTGCCGTTCCGCATCCCGCGCAGGCCGACGAGGCGGCAGCCTGGCAGGCGTGGCAGGCCAAACGCTACGCCAGCGCACAAACCCTGTACACAGAAATCGGCGGCTACGCCGGCCAGATGGGGGCCGGTGCCGCCGCGTGGCGGCAGGCGGACTACGCGGCGGCGGTGCGGCATTTCGGGGCCGCCCTGCTGCTGGCGGCGAACGATCGCAAACGTACCGATGCGCTGTACAACCTGGGCAACGCGCATTACGCGCGCGGGCAATGGCAGGCGGCCGTCGAGGCGTATGAAACCGTGCTGCGCATGCGCCCTGCCGACGCGCCGGCGCGCGCCAATCTGGACTACGCCTGGCAGCGCTTGCGTCGACAGCAGCGCGACACGCCGATGCAGAGCGACCTCGGCGGCCGGCGCGGTTTTCTGGCCGAAGGCCGTACCCAGACCGACAACCCGAGCGGCGGCACGCCGGACGATCCGGAATCCGTGGTGCCCGGCATGCAGATCGAACGCGGCAAGGCCGGGGGAGAAGGCGCGCGTGCCGCCACGCAAACCGAAACGCAGGCTGGGGTCGGTGTCGATATCCGGCTCGCGCCCTCCGGCCTGAAGAAAATGGAACGCCTGCAGGATCGTCCGCAAACCATGTTGCGGAATCTGCTCAAGCAGGATGCGCGCGGCACCGCTGGGGAGCGCCCGCCATGGTAAGGCTGCTCGTCGCGTGTGTTCTGCTCGCGTGCGGTGTGGCGCACGCGGCCGCGCTGACGGCGCGGCTGGACAAATCGGCGGTGGCGCTGGGCGAGGCCGTCACGCTGACCCTGCAATCGCGCGAGACCGCGCTCGACACGCTGGACACCGCGCCGCTCGACGACGCGTTCGACGTTTTTTCGCGCACGCGCAGCCAGGGGGCTGAGGGCGACACGCTGGTGCTGACGCTCTATCCGCGCCGGGCGGGGGTGCTCAGTGTGCCCGTACTCGAAGTGGACGGCCGGCGCAGCGCTGCCCTGAGGGTGAAGGTGACCGACGGCAGCGAGACCGTGCCGCGCGTGACCGCGCAGTGGACGCTCGCGCCCGCCGAACCCCGGGTGGGCGAGCCGGTGCGCCTGACCCTGTCGATCTGCGACGATGGCAGCCTGCAATGGCAGCGACCCAAGTTACCAGCCTCGACCGGACGCGTGTTGCGCGAGTTGGGCGAGGACGAGGGCGCGGGCGCGGGCGCGGGCGTGCAGGGCGATATCCCCTGCACGCTGCATCGCTATCACTGGGCTTTGCTGGCGTCCCAAAGCGCGACTGCAATGCTTGCCGTGCCCATGCTCGATGCCAGCCGTTTCGGCGCGCGTCTGCGTTTCCCCGGCGCGGAACTGTCCTGGCGCGCACGGGCCTTGCCGGCCTGGCTGCCCGCACACGTGCCGCCGGTCGAACCGCGCATCCGGGCCGAGCCCTTGCCTGCGCGCTGGCCGCTGCAACGTCCCCTGGCCTGGCACATCGACATCGAAGGCGGCTACAGCGAGGCCGACCTGCAGGCCCTGCTCGATATGCAGTTGCGTGCGTCACCCGCACTGGGGGTGTATCCGCCACTGATCGAGACGGTGCCGCTGGACGCGGTCGATTCGCCGTTGTCGCGCTATCGGGTCACGCTCTATCTGCAACCGCACGCCACCGGTCGCGTCGCTGTGCCGACGCTGCGCCTGCCGTGGTACGACGCGGGGCGTGGCCAGATCGCGAGCGTCGCGATTGCCGGTGCGGCGCTGACCGTGTTCGATCCGCGCTGGTGTGTGGCCGGGCAGGTGGCAGCTGGCGCGGCTGTGGTGCTGTTGTCGATCGGCGCGGGCTGGAGACTGCGCCGGATGATGCGCTGGCGGCTCGCCAGATGGCGAGGTCTGCGCGCGATTCGTGCCTCGGCGGATGCCGTGCAGCTGGCGCGCGCGGTTCGCCGGTTTTCGCTGGACGGCCAGCCGGAAGCGCCCAGCCTCGGCGAATGGCAGCGGCGCATGGAGCAGGAAAGTGGGGACGGCGATATCGCTGAAGCGGTGAGTCACCTGGAGCAGCAGCTGTTTGGGCAGGCCTCGTTTACCCTGGCCGCATTGCAGCAGCCTTTCTTGCGGTCACTGGCGCGCACCTGCCCGAAGTCACCGCATTCACATCAGGGCAGGGGGTGAGTGCGACAGCAGACGTAAAAAAAGGGGCTAGCGCCCCTCTTTTTACGTTGCGAGAACTAATCAGGACAAAATCCCGTGATAGTCCTCGATTCCCGGGTTGGCCTTATTGACGCCAACGATAGTGGGCTCGTTCAGTTTGAGTCCCTTGATGACCTTCTTGTCGCGCAGGTAAGTGGCGACGACATCCCAGATCGGCTCGCCGGTGACCCCTTCTCCCACCGGTGCCCAGCCGGCGACCTTGTAGGTTTTATTGGCGTCCACCGGTTTGCCCTTGATGGTCATGTTGCTGATTCGCTTGCCGATGGTCTGGGTCGGGTTGACGGTGTATTCGATGCCGCCCACGCGTACCATGTCGCCGCCCTGCTGATAGTAGGGGTCGGCGTTGAACAGGTTGTCGCAGACGTCCTCCATGATGGTCTTGATCGTCTCGCCGGTCATGCTGTTCAGCGTGGTGGCTGGATAAGTGATGGCGGTCTGGTCCATCAGGCGCTCCATGGTGATGGTGTCGCCCGGCAGCAGCGTGGTGCCCCAGCGGAAACCGGGCGAGAACGACGCATCCGCGCCCTTGACGTCCATCAGCGCATCGCAAATGAGCTGATCCCAGGTGCCGTTGAAGTTGCCGCGGCGATAGAGGAAATCGTCGGAGACGGCGAGCTTCTCGTTGAGTTTGGCTTCGTAGGGCGCGCGCACCTTCTTGATGAAGGCGGTCATTGCCGGGTCGGCCGGCAGCAGGTTGGAGAACACCGGCAGCAGGCGGTACTTGTAGCTGGCGACGCGGTTGCCCTTGACCTCGAAATCCATCACGCCGAGGAACTTGCCGTTGGAGCCGGCGTTGGTGACGAGGGTGATGCCCTTGGCGTTCTTGACCTGCACCGGTTGCGGCACGCCGTCATGGGTGTGGCCGCCGAAGATGGCGTCGATGCCGGTGACGCGGCTGGCCATCTTCAGGTCGACGTCCATGCCGTTGTGCGACAGCACGACCACGACCTTGGCACCCTTGGCACGTGCATCGTCCACCCATTTCTGCATGCCGTCGTCGCGGATGCCGAAGCTCCAGTCCGGCACCATCCAGCGCGGGTTGGCGATAGGGGTGTAGGGGAAGGCCTGACCGATGACGGCGACTTTCACGCCGTTCATTTCCTTCATGGTGTAGGGCTTGAACACCTGATCGCCGAAGTCGTTGGTCACGATGTTCTGCGCGACGAAATCGACATTGGCCTTCTTGAAATCCTTGTTGACGATTTCCATCACGCGCTTGGCGCCGAAGGTCGATTCCCAGTGCGGGGTCATGATGTCCACGCCGAGCGCGATACAGGCATCGACCATGTCCTGCGCGTTGGTCCACAGCGAGGTGGCCGAGCCCTGCCAGGTATCGCCGCCGTCGAGCAGCAGGGCGCCGGGGCGCTGCGCGCGCATCTTGTCGACCAGGGTTTTCAGATGGGCGAATCCGCCGACCTTGCCGTAGACCTTGGCGGCTTCGGTGAAGTCGAGATAGGAGAAAGCGTGGGCTTCGGCCGTGCCGGGCTTGATGCCATATTTCTTCAGCATGTACTCGCCGACCAGGTGCGGGGTCTTGCCGTAGGCTTCGCCGATGCCCAGGTTGACGTTGGGTTCGCGGAACCAGATGGGCAGCAGTTGCGCATGACAGTCGGTAAAGTGCAGGAAGGAAACGTTGCCATGACGCGGGACGTCATAGAAATTGGCGGGTGCCGTGCCGGCCAGGGCGGACTTGCTGTCCAGTGCCATGCCGGACGCAGCGGCAACAGCCAGCAATTGTAGAAACTCACGACGGCTCATGTGCATGGGGCTCTCCTCGGGTGGTGTTGTTTGAAACGGTGCCGTATTGTTGATTTTCAGGGCACTTCAAGTAAATAGTAGCTCCGGCTCATTATGACTGGAGGCACGGACTATAAATGCAAAGAAGCCCGGACAGCCGGGCTTCTTCTTGCAGCAGCGAGCTTACTTGCGGAACACCGATGCCTTCATCGGCAGACCGTTGGAAATTGAAGAATGGAAATATTCCAGATTGTTCAATTTTTCGGAGCCTTGCGGGGCTGAAATCGCACGCACCGATTTGTAGCAGCCTTCGTAGCGACTTTGTAATGTAACCAGGTTGTCGCCGCCACGGAACACTGGCCAGTGCACGGCTTGACCGATTGCCGGCGAGATGAGCTCCGAGCGCAGGCGGTTGCCGGCGTTCTGCACGTGGCAGCTGGAGCAGGCGAAGTTCAGTTGCCCACCGCGGCTGAAGAAGGATTTCTTGCCGTCCTCATAGGCCGCCATTGCCTTGGGGCCTTCGACCTTGATGTTCATCAGCATGCCGTTGGACAGGGTGCGCATGTACGCAGTAAGCAGGCCCATGGTCTTCATGTCGCTGACCTTGTAGGCTTCTTCGCCATTCGCGGTGCGGCAGGTGTTGATGGCATCGTGCAGGGTGACGACCTTGCCCTTGGCCTCGTCGAACATCGGATAATTGCCGGCGATCTGCTTGCCGCCGTTGGGCAGGCAGTCGGAGTAGGTCTTGCCGTTCTTGAACGGGGTTTCCCACAGTTTGCGGCCTTTGTCGATGTCGGATTCAAAAGGCGGGAATTCCATGATCGCGTCGTATTGCGCCTTGCTGTCCGCATCGAATGCCAGCGCACCGTAGACGTAATCGTCGATCTTGATGTTGGGGTACTTTTCCATGTAATACTTGGTGAGCGCCTGCCTATCCGCCTCGGGCGTGGCGTGCGCCGTGGCTACACCCAGGGCGATGCCCAAGCCCGCCATGCCAGTCAGCAGATTCATAATGATTTTTTGTTTCATGCCGTCCTCCAGAAACCTTGAATAAAACGGGAGCGGGGCATGACGCCCCGCTCGTGTACTGCCCGGCTTAGCCGATTGTGGCTTCGGCGGTGTTCTTGTCGCCGCTGTTGTCCACCCAGTTGACAACGACCTTGTCACCTGCCTTGGCGCCCTTGACCCTGAATCCCAGGTAGGGGTTCTTGGAGATGCCGGTGCCAAAGCCGCCATTGAGCACACTTGCGCCATTGATGCTGGCGGTCACTGTGGTGATGTAGAGGGCGGGCACCAGTTGACCGGTCTTGGCGTCTTTGCGAAGACCGGTTTCCATCGGGTGGTTCATCAGCACTTTGACATCGGCAACATCGCCAGCCATCGTGGCACGGATACGCATGGGTTCAGCCATTTGGCTTTCCTTTCCTAAATATTGATCAGTTTGAAAAATTCACACTAGGCAAAGAGGGCAATTAACCGCCGCAGCCGCCAATCGTAACCTTGACTTCCTTGGCGGCAGTGTAGTTCTTGCCGCCGGCAGTGACCACCGCACGGACCAGCGCGGTTGAACCCATCTTGATACGGGTGGAGATAAAGGCCTCGGTACCACCCATCAGGTCGAATTGCGCAACCAGCGGGGTAGTGTTCTTTTCGGCCATGATGGCGATCGAGGTGGTGCCAGGGATGCTGCTGGATACTTCCACGGGCACGACGGCACCGTTTTCAGCGATGTCCGGCGCCTTGACCGTGATGTCCTTGGAATCGGCCGGTGCGCTGCCCAAGCCGCTCATGGCTTCACCCAGGTTCTTGGTGTCAAAGGCGCTGCGCGGTGCAACGGCCATCGCCAGGTTGGGTTTCAACAGTCCGGCGGCCACCGCGACGGCCACGGTGCCAGCACCAGCGGCGCCTTTCAGTACGTTTCTACGAAGTGCATTCATTGGCATCTCTCCTTGGGTTTGAAAAATTACTACGGAAAACTTCGGGAATTACAGACCGTAAATAAAGTCGGTCACTTTGTCGATTTCCTGCTCCGTCATCACCTGATGCTTGCCGAACGGGGGCATGCTGGTGTTGGGATTGAAAGCGGTTGCGTCCCAGATCTGGGCGCGCAGCTTGGCCTTGTCGGGGTAGCGAGCACTCATGGCAATCAGGGGCGGGCCATACGTGCCGGTGGCTTCGGCGTCGGGTTGGGTCGGCATGCCGTGGCACGCTAGACAGTTACCCTTACTGCGGTCGTAGGCGATTTGTTTGCCGGTTGTCTCCTTGGCAGCGTCAGCAGCGAGCGCGCTGCCCGTCAGCGTGATGGCGCCCAATGCGCAGGCTGTTATTAGCTGGTGCAACTTTCGCATAGTCATCCTCCTAATTTTGACATCTTGATGAAAGCGCTTTCCGCACTGTCATGCATCGCAGCGAGCGCTATCCACTAATGGATGACACGAAGCATAGTGGAATTAGTTTTTTCGATGCAAGGCCACGCACGAATTTTTACGTCCAAAACGCAGGGTAAATTCCTACCAGCCCCGCTGATATTGGGTTTGCGCCCGGGGTGGCTACTCCTTGCGCTGGGCCTTTTCGATCGCCTGCCACTCGCGTCGCCGCGCTTCAGCCGCAGACATTTCGTAAAAACTGCCATCGCCAGCCTTGATACCGAGGGTGACCTGCTCGATGGCGGCAACCAGATCGCCGCTCAATGCGGCTGCCTCGGCCTGGGCGCTGTGACTGAGCAGGTGCTGGCCGAGTTGGGCATGGGTCTGGGCTGCCAGCCGCCACAAGCGACGGTCGAGCGGGTACAAGTCCAATTGCTTGTTGACCACTACCAGCGCTTCGCTGCTGCGACCGGCAGCAAGCAGTGCGCTGATATAGCCATATTGCAATGGCCGGTAACCCGGATACGCGCTGCTGCCAGCCTGGAAGCGCTGCAAGGCCAGCGTCTGGTTGCTGGCAACCAGTGCGGTATTGGCGGCCAGTTGCTGAATCATCGGATCGCCGCTGTTTGGGCCGGACAGGAGTTTTTGCAGCTCGGACTCGGCCTCCTTGAACTGTCGCGCGCGCAGCAGCGCGGTGACCAGGGCATAACGCGCAGCGGTCTCATTGCTGTAGCGCTTTTCCTTCAAGGTGCTGCGTGCAGCGAGCACCGCGTCGGCCGGGCTGTTTTCCTGTGCCCGCAGGCGAGCGCGCACCAGCTGGAAGTCAAGGCTGTCCTGGACCTGTTGGTACGGCGCCGATTCGCTGCGCGATTCCATGTCGGCAATGCGGTCGCTGGTCAACGGGTGCGTTCGCAAATAGGCCGGGGCGTTGCTGTCATAAAAGCGGCTGGCGCGCTGGAGTCGAATGAAAAAACTGCTCATTCCGCGTGGATCGAAGCCGGAGCGGGTCAACATTTCATAACCCAGGCGATCGGCTTCGCGCTCGAAATCACGGCTGTAATTGAGCTGGTTCTGCATCGAGTAGGCCTGGGTGGAGGCGATGGCGGCGCCCGCCACATTGGGATTGGAGCGCGACGCCAGCAATGCCAGCGCCAGCGCGGCCATGGACGGCCAATAGGCCTGTTGCTGGGCAGCGATCTGGCGTGCGATGTGATCCTGGGTGACGTGGGAGATTTCATGCGCGATCACGCTCGCGAGCTCGGATTCGTTTTGCGCGGTGAGCAGCAGGCCGGTGTGGACGCCAATGTTGCCGCCGGGCATGGCAAACGCGTTGACAGTGGGGTCGTCGACCACGAAGAAAATGAATTCGCGCTGGTTTCGGGAACTGACCGAGACCAGCTTGTAACCAAGCTGGTTGAGGTAGCTCTCGATGTCGGGGTCGTCCAGATAGCGCGGGTCGGCATAGACATCACGCATGATGGCGTGACCCAGTGCCTGTTCTTGCTGGTCGGAAAAATACTGGCGCGATACTTCACCCAGGTCGGGCAGGTCGGCGGCTAAAACCGGCTGGATAGCCAGGGTGAATGCAAGCAGGGCGCGCAACATCAGCAGCAGATCAGGATGGGGGAGTAGAACAGCATTTCGATTACGATGCGTAAATTATCAGCAAGGTTCCTGAGCATGAGCGAATTCACCCATTTTGACGAAAGCGGCCGCGCTGTCATGGTCGACGTGGCAGGCAAGGATGATACCCGGCGTGTCGCCGTGGCAAGTGGACGCATCAGCATGTTACCCGATACGCTGCTGCGGATTCTGGATGGACAGGCGGCCAAGGGCGATGTTCTCGGCATCGCGCGGATCGCGGCCATCCAGGCGACCAAGCGGACTGCCGAACTGATTCCGTTGTGCCACCCGGTTGCGCTGACCCGGGTGAGTGTCGAGTTCGGCCCCGTTGAAGCCGAATCCGCCATCACCTGCACGGTGACTGCCGAGACCGTCGGCAAGACCGGGGTGGAAATGGAGGCGCTGACCGGCGTCAGCGTCGCCTTGCTGACCATCTACGACATGTGCAAGGCAGTCGATCGCGGCATGCAGATGGGGGATATCCGGCTGCTTGAAAAACAGGGCGGGCGCTCCGGGCATTGGCGCGTTGCCTAATCTGATCAAAGCGAACTGGGGAAACAAAATGTCGCAAAAGCTTGCTGAAATCGTCCGTGAGGAATTCCGGAAAATGCTGCGCAAGGATTTCCCTGGCGATATCGACACCATCCCGATTTCCGAGATGGGGATCGATTCCCTGGATTTTTTCGAGACAATTATTCATCTCGAAGAATCCCATGGGATCGTGATTCCCATCGAAAAACTCGACGGGGCAATCACCCTGCGCGACCTGATTGCGGCGCTGGATGACTGAATCCGTACAATACACCTATTATAAATCTGCGCCCCTGAACGACGAGGAAAGGCGCCGTTTGCGCGTTTCGGTCGCAACCGAGCGATGTCTGGCGGGGAACGCGGACTGTTCAGGGCGGGCTCAACTTGTCGGTTCGCTATGCGGACTGCTGTCGGGTACGGTGCGCACGGCGAATCCGCAACTGGCCAATTGGCTGCTGGCTTACGGCACGCCGAAGTTGATTGCGCGGCTGAAGCGGGTGTCGGAACAGGGTGGGTACGGCCAGTGGCTGTCCCGCGCAATTGCGCGGATAGAGATGGGCCGCTTGCTGACGCGCGAGCACATCAGCCCGGACTATCAGCGGTTTCAGACAAAATCGTCGCCCCGGTCCGCACTGGTGTGTTTTACCGGGAGCGCCCAGAAACTCAGCGTGCCGGTGCAACTGTTTCATGGTTTCGTGGCTGGGCGTTTCGATCTGGTTTTGTATCTGAGAGACGTCAACAAGCAGTTCTTCACGCAGGGGATTCGGGGGATCGCGCCGGATATGCCCGGCTTGTTCGCGTATTTGCGAAACCAGATTCCTGCAGACTGTCATCTGGCTGTGCTGAGCGCGTCCGGCGGGGGGTATGCGGCGGTTCGCTTCGCGGAAGCGGCTGGCGCCCATCGCCTGGCGATGTTTTCGCCTCCATTTAAATTCAAGGACATTGCCGCGGTCGATGGGCCGGCCAGGTTGCAACCTGACACTGCATGCCTCTATTTCGGCCGGGCCAACCAGAAAGATGCGCAATACGCGGCTGATTGGGCGGAAACGGATTATGCGCAGTGCATCCGATGGTTCGAAACCGGGTCGCACGGTACCTTGCGTCATGTGTTCGAATGCGGACAGGCCGACGCTTTGATCGGCTGGCTGCTTGGCAGTGGCGAATTGCCGAAGCGGCTGCGTCGTCCGTTGCCCGTCGTGCTGGGCCTCGTGGTGGCCCGTATGCATCCGGCTTATATGATGAGAAAATTCCATGAAGCATTTCGAGGCAAGTAAAGCGCTTGCTGAGGCATACAAGTTCCGTACCCTCACGCACCATGCCGGGGAGAGAGCAAGCCGGGTGTTTTACCAGGGCGACCGCAAGGTCGTGCTGGTGTTCGATACGGAAGTGTCGAGAGCCTTGCTGACCTCCAAGTCGTTTGCCGGCTTCGACTATTTCAGGGAGGGCATCGAACACTCCGTCGCGCATGGTGTCGATCTACGCCAGATCCAGGCGTTTTACGATGCTTCCATGCTGTTCAAGGAAGGCGCTGCGCACCACGATCTGAAACGTGCGTTTCACCGGATGCTGGAAGATCTGTGCGTGGAACTGGATGACTGGCGCCCTCGCTTCCTGGCTTACTTCCGCAAACGCCGGACGGGTATCGACAATGCGCTCGATTTCTCCAACGCCCTTGTCCGGCTGGTCGCCGGCCTGATGGTCGCGCGGCTGACCTCGATTCCGTTAAAGCAGGTATGGCGGGCGCTGGCCTTGCGGCGCAACATTTTCTATTTCATCTACCATCCTTCCCGGCAGCAGGCGACCAACGACGCCCTGCGGCGCCTCTTCGGTGATGCGGCACCGCCTGAGCCGGGCACGCACGCGTGGCATGCTCGTCTGCTGGCGCAGAGTCTGATCGTGATGGGCATCGACCCATTGATCGGGGCGATATGCGCAAATCTGGTCGATGGGCAAGCCGAGGGCTTCGATGTTGGAACGTATCGCTATTGCCCGACCTCTTTTGTCTCGCGCGTATGCATCCACCCGGTTTCGCTGGAGGGGATCGACTATTCCCCGCGCGATGTGTGCTACGCCGCGTTGCTGCCGGCCGTCGACGATGAAAACGGCAATTGCCCGGGAGCAGTCGCCAATTCCGCTTCCCTGGCGTTCGGGGTCGGAATGCACACCTGTATTGGCAAGCACGTATCGCTGGTCGTGCTGGATCTGGCGGAAACGATTTATCGGGAGGTGATTGGTGACGGCTTGGGTGGCCGAACGGAAATCGCGCCTGACGGCGCCTTTCTGGCTTTCCGCAATGTCTAGCGTCTGCAGGGGGCAATGCACGTGACGGGTCATCTCGAACTCTTGCTGCGCAAGATCTATACGACAAGATGCGAATGTGTCGTGTGAGGAGGACGATAGTGCGATTGCTGGGAATGCTTGGATTGTGCGCGGTCGCCTTTGGCGCGCATGCTGCCTTGCCTGATTACCAGACGTTTCCGGCCGAGGGCGAGCGCCTGCTGCTGTGGGTGACCTCCGAGCAGGGGCGCACCGAGCCTGAGGTGCAGGCCGCCGAGAAACTGGCCAGGCAGGGGGTGGAAGTCTGGTCGCTCGACCTCGTCAACACCTATTTTCTGCCGCAGCTGCCCAGCAGCATGGACCGGGTGCCGCTGCAAGACCTGACAGACTGGCTGCGATCCGCGGAGGCCAGTGGCAAGCGGGTGACCGTGTATGCCGTGGCGCGCGCCGCGGTTCCGGTGTTGCGGGCGGCGGCCCAGCTTGAACCGGCGTTGCGCGACCGGTTGTGCCTGCTGCTGATGTATCCGAATCTGTACACGGCGGCGGAGCCGCTGGCCGAGCCCGATTATCTCGACTTGGGTACCTTGTCCGGTTTGCGCGTGAAGATCCTGCAGCCGCGCCGTTCGGCCGCCACCCCCTGGTTGCCCAGTATGCTGGAGCATCTGACGCAACTCGGCGCAACCGTCGGCCAGGCGATGCTGGAAAACCTGCGCGAAAGCTACTGGGCGCGCGAGACGCCGACCGAATTCGAAGTGGCCGAGAGTCAGCGCATGGATGCCATGCTGATCAAAGAGCTCAATTCCGGGGGATGCAAATGAAACGATGGCTGACAGCGCTGGCGTTAAGCCTGTTATTCAATGCCGGTGGTCATGCCGCCGGGTTCGAGACGCGAGCGAGAACCCCGGCGCCCGCACTGGCGGCGCAGGAATTAATGGGGGCGCCGCAAACCCTGGCTGGCTATCGCGGCAAGGTAGTGTTGCTTAATTTCTGGGCGTCGTGGTGTCCGCCCTGTCTGCGCGAAATGCCGTCGCTGGAACGCCTGCGGGTGAAAATGGCGGGCCGGCCACTCGAAATCGTCGCGCTGGATAGCGCCGAAACGGCGGAGGATGTGAATGCCTATCTTTCCCGAATGAAGCTGGGCTTTCCGATTCTGCTCGATCCGGATGGCAGCAATACGCGCCGCTGGAAAGTCTTTGCGCTGCCCACTTCCTTCCTGCTCGATGCCGAAGGACGGGTGCGTTATGTGCTGACCGGACCGACCGAATGGGATGAAGGCGAGGCCCTGCAAGTGATCGAGTCGCTGCTGGCCGAGTTGCCCACGCAGGCGAAATAAGGGGCGCTCCGGCGCTTAACCTCTCGAAATACAAGGTATTTCGTCGGCCAGACTTATCGGACTCCCCGCCATTTTGCTTGCCATTGCGGGCGCTTGAAGTGCAAAATAACGGAATATTCGAAATGATTAATATATAGTCGTCCCCGCAGTTTCCAGCGCAGATGTGCTGACCCTGCTTCCAGCAGTCACCTTGTGTGTATTTCCGGGTAGAAAAGACGCGACTTCGGCATGGGGTCGCAGGGGACACAATGAGCCTGGAGACCGCATGAACGCCAAAATCAAACTCGAAAATCACGACGCGCAGGAAATCAAGTACACCACTTGCTATATGTGTGCCTGTCGTTGCGGCATCAAGGTGACACTGGAGGACAACAAGGTCCGTTTCATCCAGGGCAACCGCAACCACCCTACCAACCAGGGCGTGTTGTGCGCCAAGGGCTCTGCCGGAATCATGAAGCAGTATTCCACCGCCAAACTGACGCAACCTTTGATGCGCAAGCCGGGCACTGAGCGCGGCGAAGGGATCTACGAGCCGATTTCCTGGGAGCAGGCGATCGATGTGCTGACCGACCGGCTGGGAGACATCCGCGCAACTGATCCGTCCAAACTGGCGTACTTTACCGGCCGCGACCAGATGCAGGCGTTGACCGGTCTGTGGGCGCAGCAGTTCGGCACTCCCAACTGGGCGGCGCACGGCGGTTTTTGTTCGGTCAACATGGCCGCCGCTGGTTTGTATTCGATCGGCTTCTCATTCTGGGAATTCGGTGCGCCGGACTGGGATTACGCCAAGTATTTCCTGATGTGGGGCGTGGCGGAGGATCACTCCTCCAACCCGATCAAGATCGGTCTGGAAAAGCTCAAACGCAAGGGCGGCAAGTTCGTCACCGTCAACCCGGTGCGCACCGGCTATTCGGCGATCGCCGACGAATGGCTGCCGATCAGACCGGGCATGGATGGCCTGCTGGCCATGTCGATGGTGCACGTGCTGCTGAAGCACGAAAAATTCGACTACGAATTCCTGGTGCGCTACACCAATGCCTCCTGGCTGGTGGTGCAGTCCCCGGGGCGGAAGGGTGACGGCCTGTTCCTGCGCGATGAGAACGGCCAGCCGCTGATCTGGGATATCGACAAGGAAGCGTTCAGGAACGGCATGGACGGCGATATCGCGCCGGCGCTGTTCGGTGAATTCGTGGCACCCGACGGTCTCCGCGTCAAGACCGTGATGTCGCTGATGGTCGAGCGCTATCTCGATGATCGCTATGCGCCGGAAAACGTCGCGCTCGAATGCGGTCTGCCGGCCGAGACCATTACCCGTATCGCTTTGGAAATGGCGCACGTCGCGTTCAAGGAAACCGTCGAGCTGCCGATCGAATGGACCGATGTGTGGGGTCGCAAGCACGACAAGGTGGTCGGCCGCCCGGTGGCGATGTATGCGATGCGCGGCATCGCGGCGCATTCCAACGGCTTCCATTCCTGCCGCGCGATCCACATGATCCAGATGCTGCTGGGTGCGCTCGACGCCCCGGGCAACTTCCGCGCGCGTGCACCGTATCCGAAGCCGATCCCGCCGCACCAGCTGCCGGAAAACAACATCGACGTCATCAACGCGCCGAACACCCCGCTGTCGCGTCCGCCGCTCGGCTTCCCGACACGCCCGGAAGATCTGGTGATCGACGAGTTCGGCAACCCGCTGCGCATCGACAAGGCGTATTCGTGGGAAGTGCCGATCGCCTCGCACGGCCTCATGCACATGGTCATCACCAACGCGGTCAACCACGATCCGTATGCACTCGATACACTGATCCTGTTCATGTCCAACATGGCGTGGAACTCCGCCATGAACACGGCGAATATCCAGGACATGTTGCGTGCCAAGGACCCGGATAATTTCGGCGAGTACAAGATCCCGTTCCTGGTGGTGATCGACGCCTTCCATTCGGAGATGACCAACTTCGCCGACCTGATCCTGCCGGACACCACCTATCTCGAGCGACACGACACCATCTCGCTGCTCGATCGTCCGATTTCCGAGCCGGATGCGGCAGCCGACGCGATCCGTTATCCGCTGGTCACCCCGGATCGCGACGTGCGCCCGTGGCAGGAAGTGATGGTCGAGCTGGCATCGCGCCTGAAATTCCCGGCTTTTACCAAGCCCAATGGCAGCCGCAAGTTCAGCGGCTATCAGGATTTCATCGTCAACTACGAGCGTTCTCCGGGCATTGGCTTCCTCGCCGGCTGGCGAGGCAAGGATGGGACGAAGTCGCTCAAGGGTGAACCCAACCCCAGGCAGTGGGAAAAGTACATCGAGAACCAGAGCTTCTTCGCACACCACTGGCCCGACAACCAGAAGTACATGCGCTATGCCAACAAGGACTATCTTGAGGTGGCGGCGGATGTGGGTTTCATCGGCAAGGCCGAGCCCATCATCATGCAGTTCTATTCCGAGCCGCTGCAGAAATTCCGTCTCGCGGGGCAGGGCCTGTACGACGGCCCGCAGCCCAACAACCAGATCGACCGCGAGCGGCTGGTGAAATATTTCGACCCGCTGCCGATGTGGTACGAGCCGCTGGAACAACAGCGCGTCGACAAGGAAAAGTATCCGTTCTTCGCGCTCACCCAGCGCCCCATGTTCATGTATCACTCGTGGGATTCGCAGAACGTCTGGCTGCGCCAGCTCATGGCGCAGAACTTCATGTACATGAACGCGCGCAGGGCGGCTGAAATGGGCATCAAGGACTTCGACTGGATCTGGGTCGAGTCGCACAACGGCAAGATCCGCTGCCAGGTCAAGACCATGGAAGGCACCCAGGAAGACACGGTCTGGACCTGGAACGCCATCGGCAAGCAGAAAGGCGCCTGGGGCTTGAAGGAAAACGCCTCCGAGGCGACCCGGGGCTTCCTGCTCAATCACCTGATTTCGGAATTGCTGCCGGAAAAAGCCGGCGAGCGCCGTCTCACCAACTCCGACCCGGTGACCGGCCAGGCCGCGTGGTTCGACCTGCGCGTGCGCATCTGGAAAGCGGCGCCGGGCGAAACCGGATCCTGGCCGCAATTCGATGCATTGAAGGCCTTGCCGGGCGACGAGCGTTACGAGCGCCCGGACGTGCTGCGTTACGACGCCCGCAGCCACGAGAAAAACTGAGCAGCCCCGGAATTAAAGAGCGAGCAATATATGAGACTTGGATTGGTCATCGACCTCGACGTATGCGTGGGCTGCCATGCCTGCGCCATCGCCTGCAAGGAATGGAACGCCTCCGGCACCATCGGCCCGTTGTCCGACTATCAGCCCTATGGTGCGGAGCCGTCGGGTGTGTGGTTCAACCGGATTCGCCATTACGAAATGGACGAGTATCCGAACAACAAGACAGTCAATTTCCCGATGTCGTGCATGCACTGCGAGGACGCCGATTGCGTCACCGTGTGCCCCACCGGCGCCTCCTACAAGCGTTCCGAGGACGGCATCGTGCTGATCGACCAGGACAAGTGCATGGGCTGCAACTACTGCTCGTGGGCCTGTCCGTACGGCGCGCGCGAACTCGACCGCTCCAGCGGCACGATGAAGAAGTGCACCCTGTGTGTCGACCGCATCTACGATCAGGACCTGCCGGTCGAAGAGCGCCAGCCCGCGTGCGTGCTGACCTGCCCGGCGCATGCCCGCATGTTCGGCGACTTCGACGATCCCGATTCGGCGGTGTCGCGCACCGTGCGCGAGCGCGGCGGTTACCCGTTGATGCCCGAACTCAACTACAACCCGACCAACCAGTACCTGCCGTCGCGCCGCAAGCCGGTGATCCCGGTCGAGACCCAACCCAAGGGCGGCCTGAAGGAAAGCATCAAGCAGTTCGCCAACAAACTGGTGCGCCGTTAAGCCCCCTATTTGCGCCAGGAGAATCCATGCATCCCGCTTTCTCAGTCATTTTCTTCACCGTGGCGTCGGGCGCCGGCTTCGGCCTGTTCTCGTTGCTGTTCCTTGCCGACTTCTTCAAGCTTGGCGGGGGGTTCAATCAGGATCAGCTCGTCGCCGGCGGGCTCATGGCGATGGGTCTGGTGGTATTCGGCCTGTTGTCGTCGACCTTCCATCTCGCCAACCCGAAAAATGCATGGCGCGCGTTCAGCCGCTTCCGCACTTCCTGGCTGTCGCGCGAGGGGGTGTTTGCCGTGGTGTTCATGCCGCTGGCCCTGCTCTATCTCGGCAGCATCATGTTCGACG
>Ga0326726_10000279_pt1 | contig 48981 bp, 48 predicted proteins | sample MHFenrmetagenome_2_FD_207603 | JGI IMG/M metagenome (GOLD analysis project Ga0326726, IMG submission 207603) | Lab enriched peat soil microbial communities from Michigan Hollow, Ithaca, NY, United States - MHF15MN | ecosystem: Environmental > Terrestrial > Soil > Wetlands > Peat | place: USA... | reverse complement strand
ATGGTAGTACCAGATGGTACTGTATTGCCAACAATTATATTGTTATAATCAGGCAGTGTTCTCGTCGTATCATGGACCTTTGAGAGCAGATTACCGGAGGTGTAATATCCGCTTTCGTTTCTTTCTACGGTTACATTGACTAAATCCACATAGACATGTGCGTTATTATGAAGTCCGACGACCCTCCATCGAATCTGAAAATTCGATTTGAAGTATTGTGAATCTGTGATTTTCTGTGAATATTGAGCCCATGCCCCTGACCCAAAATTATCTAATCGTCTTATTTGATTCCAAGTATTTCCATTGTAATAATCGAGATAATATTCTCCATTATTCGCCCCATCCGAATATCCCCAAAATTTTACATAGATCGCTGTGACATTTGAACCAGCGCAATTCATGACCGAGGAAAGGAGATTTCCTGTGTTACCACCACCAGTTGTTCCATCCATATCTGCTGAGTAGGTGCCTTGATATGCTTGATCACTTTCCTTGTTCCATTCGCTCGTTACTGGATCTTCGGACCACCCTGTCGGTGGCCAGCTTCCCTCGAATCCCTCATTGTTAATCCGGGTGAAGTTACGAAGATAATATCTCTGCTGTAAACGAAAAGAACCGCTACTCACGTTAATGTTCGTTTTCGTTCCATTATTAAAATCACTCGTACTTGTTTGAAGCCAGTTCTCTGAGGCAAGATTATAGGCAAAACCGACATCGCCCCCAAACTGAAACAGAAGCGTATGCGGACCAGGCGCGAGAACCTCGGAGACTTCAGAGCAAGTTTCATTAGATGAAAAATCAGGGATAAAAACAGAGTTGTTCACCCAGGAATAGACAAGGGTTTCATTTCCTTTTCGACACTCTAAAAATTTTAAATCATGATCCTGATCATTGTTGCTCCAGGAGGTTCCATTGATAGCCGAAATGGTTAGGTCTGCAAGTCCAGTAGTTGTAAATTGCACAGTCCATTTTCCACCGACAAGAGGATAACTTTGGATGTTTAAAATTGTAATCTCCTCAGTGCCGTCATCTTTTCCCATCAAAACAATTATTGGTAACACGGAAGCAGATACGAGCATGCATAGTACGATCAGTATTAATAGTCTCTTGGACAAGTCAAATTTCATTACAGAAAAATCGTTAAAAACTCCCCCCGTTTTTTTCAAAAACAAAGATGTGTTTCTATTACCTGTTGGCTGCTTCAATTTGCTTTGTGGATACTGAGAGATCTCTGATTGGAGGGGCTCTTGTTTGCCAATTGGGTTAATATCTGAGTGAAAAAATTCTATGTTTTTATACAAAGATTTTTCTTCTTTTGACAGAAGTGTTTTTTCTTTTATGACAACATCGACGATTCGTTCAATGTTTTTTTCTACAGCATCTAGTTTTTTTTCCTTCTCACTACATCGTATCTCGTTCTCTAATGGGATGTTTTTCTGTTTTATCGATGGTTGAAAGACACCACATAGTGTTGAAAAGAAAAAACAGAAATTCCCTATAACGACATTTACTGAAGAGGAGGAAGCCTCTTTGTTGTCTATCAATATTTTAATCGTCCAGCTCCCAGGCTGTGAGTTGTCTGAAATTCCAATGTAAAACGAATAGGTGTTGTTTTCTTTGTAACACTGTGAAGGATCGATATATGAAGAGTTATATCCGCTGTTATCCCTCCAGACTCCACAATCGTATTCCCATCGGTAAAAATTCTGGGGAGAACGATTTTCTGTGTTTGGCTCTGTTGTCCCGCTGTACGCGATGATACAGATTTTTTCAGTTTCATTGGATACGCGGACATCGACATAATGAAAATCACCAGCAACTAGTATGGAATTCTTTACAGACATATGTGTAGGGGATGCGATATTGTGAGTTGGAATCGCCTCGACGCAAGTAAGACCAACAAGAAGAAATGGCATCAGCATTACGATGATAACTATTTTTCTGTATATGCCGTCCGCTATCATCCCATCCGAAATATGCATCCAAGGAAACGAATATGTTTTAAATATTTATATCTTGCTTCCAGAGGATGTCGGAAAAATGAATCTCAATCTCTCCTTTTATATTCGCGTAGATTATGGGTAGTATTCGAAATAAGCGGTATAAATCAATGGTCCGGAATAGGGCGTTGAAGGAGTATTGAACGTCAGTCGTACTAAGATATTGTTATTGTTTACTGATGCATTCAACGCTGTTGGGACTGTAAAAGGAAATGGTAATGAGCTTCCGTTGAAGCTAAAACCTGGTGTGTCACATACGACATTTGACACTATTGTTGTACCTCCAGAAACGTTGTTATAGAAAGGGAAGTTGATATAAAACTGACTACCCAATTGATAGTTAACTTTCCAGTCGTCATTATTCATGTGATTCGTAATCGTAGAATTCCCAAAGGGATTGTGGGTTGTATAAATGACTGTATAGCGATAACCATTAAGAGTATAGTACGCCTCATCAGTATTATTTCGGCTTAATAAGAAGATTGCTGCGATGATGAGTACTCCGATGAGAATTAGAAGAATCAGTAAGATTTTTCTTCGTTTTTGCTTGGTTTGAGCAGCAGATTGCGATGCGAGCGGTATCTCTTCGTTTTCATTTTTTGATGACATTGTATAATGCGAAATAAAAAAATGTTTATTATCCTTATGATATTTTTTATCGGTAGAATTGTTTTAAGATAAGAAGGGCTCGTAATGTTATCCATTTACTTGTTTTTCCTTTTTGTTCGATATTGACCTGGTACCGACCGTTGAAGGTGTTTTCCAAAAGCCATTTGCCTTGGTTGTCCTGTTTTGAGACGAGGATATCAATAGCTTCTTGCATCCGTTGGTCCTTATATCCGAGTTTTGTTAGAATCCAAAGGATCTCCAATGCATCGGTCTGATACATGAGGGGAAAACCGAATTTCAGCCATCCTGGTTTTGGTATGCGGTCCAGGTTATGACTGCTTTTGAAAACATGATGTAACAAAAAATACTCAGCGCCCTTTTGAATCGTCTTTTTCACTACAGTGGTTCGTTTGTTTCCAGGGATCTCCGCTAAGGCTTTCAATGTCTTCACTGCACCCATATGACAGGAATGCGTGCTGAAACACCCTGTCTTTAATCGATCGTATGGCCCGCCTTTTGGTACCTCTGCTATCCGATCATCGAATCGCTGATAAGTGGTGATCCAATCAATTCCTCGTTGTAACCGAGCATCTTTCAGATACCCAAGGCGAATCAAACTCCAGACCAGATTTCCCGTTAAACAGGGAATCACTTCACTATGACGTCCGCCGCCTTTTTTCACACTTGAGGAATACGCAAACCCTCCGCCTTCCAGATCTTGTGAACGAGAAAGAATGAACTCACATGCTCTTCGTACCTGAACATCGTTTCCATCAGCACCCAGTTCGGCAAGAATCAAGAGTTGCCAGACGGTGCCTTTGTATTTCGCGGAATAAAATCGTTCAGGGTCTTCCCAATACCCTTCGTTCTTTTGTTTTTCCAAAATCGCTGGTACAACACCGGTCCTCATGATATCCTGGTGTGCTTCTTTTACTTCTGGATTCGTATCTGGTTTTTCTAATAAATCATGGAGGGTAAAGTATCGTACTGAAGGGTTGTCTGTTTCTAAAAGCCATTCAGTGGGATCGGCATGAAGAGAGGATTTCCAGGATTCCATATGACTCTATCCTTTGATTATTTTCTTTAAATTTTCATTTTCTTAAACGCATACGTCCCAATAAGAATCATCACGAGGGCAAAGAGACTGACCAGTGCCAAATCAAATAGAAGGGAAAACTGGGATATCCCCAATAGCACACCGCGGATTCCGTCTACCGCATAGGTCACTGGATTGAAAAAAATGAATGGTGCAAGCCATTTCGGGAGGTTGGTGATTGGGAACAGGGAACCGGAAAGGAAGAACAACGGAAAGATAACAAAACTGATGATCAGTTGAAATCCTTCAGGGCTTTCCATTTGAGAACCGATGATAAGGCCGATGCTGACGAGTCCCACCGTTGTCACCAGTAAAAATACAAGCGAGACAGCAACAGAAAAAACAGTCAGATGCAACCCTGGCATGATCCCACTGGCCGTAAAAACAATTCCGATCATAAATAAAATTAAGATTTGGAGGAGGGTGTCGGTCGATCCTCCTAGTATTTTTCCGACGAACAGCGAGGTTCTTCTCATTGGTGCAACCAAGACTTCTTTCATGAAATCTACTTTTTTATCCCAGACGATGTACACTCCGAAGAAGACGGAGGAAAACAGCGCGGTCTGGATAAGAACCCCAGGGAAAATAAACGTCTGATAATTCACCCCACCAAAGGAAACCACGGATCCAAGGCCTCCGCCTATTATCAGTAACCACAGCAGTGGATTGATAATCGATGAGATAACCCGTGATCGTTCTCTTAGGAACACTTTCATCTCTCTGTACCACAATGCATAAATTCCTTTCAATTCACTCATTTTTTCTCACTCGCATTCATCATTTTCTCAGCCCAGTTTCCTTCTGGTGAACCTTCCAGTATTGCTCTGCCCGTATAATGCAGGAAGACGTCATCGAGAGTTGGTGATCGTATCTCGACAGAATCGATTTTTCCGACGAGCTTGAGGATCTCTTGGAGATGGGTGCTGGCATCCTCCAGGGTCAAACACACCTCGCCATCGCAAGCACTGATGTCTTTTATATAAGGTAATTTCTTCAACATATTAATGTCCAAATTGTTGGCTTTCAATCTGATGATGTCTCCGCCTAAATCTTTCTTGAGCTGTTTCGGGGAACCGAGTACAACGATTTTTCCTTTATCGATGATCGCTAGCCGATCGCAGAGTTTATCTGCCTCGTCCATGTAATGCGTCGTTATGATAATCGTCATGTTTTTTTCTTTCGCAAGGTTCTCGATATATTTCCAGATATGTTCCCGTGATTGTGGGTCCAGACCCAGGGTCGGTTCATCTAAGAAAAGGATTTTCGGGTGATGCATCAGTCCCCGCGCAAGTTCGAGCCGTCGTCTCATCCCACCGGAGTATTTTTTCATCCGATCGTTTTTTCGATCGGTGAGCTCAACAAGTTCGAGAACCTCTTTGATACGGTCCTCTAGGAGGTCATTTGGCATATCGTATAACCAGCCATGGAGTTTCAGATTCTCATATCCGGTGAGTATCTCATCGGAGCTGGGATCCTGAAACACAATACCGATGGATTTTCTGACTTTGTCCGGTTGTGTGACGATATCAAATCCATTGATGGTTGCTGTCCCGGATGTGGGAGGTTTTAACGTCACCAGCATCAGAAGTGTGGTTGTTTTTCCTGCTCCATTGGGCCCAAGTAAGCCGAAGATTTCCCCTTCGTTGATCTGGAGGTTCAGACTGTCGACCGCAGTCATTTTTTCGAATTTCTTTGTCAAATTTTTTGTCTCTATGATGTACATGATTTTCACAATCACCGTGTTGTTTTGATCTCATTTATTTTAGTAATGAACTGTTTGACCTTTATTGAAGCATCAGATGTTAATGGTTCTCCATGACCACTGAGCATCACCGTAAAATCAAGGGTTCGGAGTTTTTCAACGGATTGATAGACTTTTCCCATGTCCCATGTGACGCTTTTTGGTGGACTTTGGACGACTCCACCCTTACACCCAAGCGTATCACCGATGAATAGGACTTTTCGTTTGGGATCATACAGCGCGATGCTGCCCGGGGTATGACCAGGCAGATGAAGGACGGTCAGGCCAGCGATGATGTCACCTTCGTCAATTATTTTATCAACAGGGAATGGTTTTACTTGGAGGAATAATCCGAGTAATTTGAAGAGTATTCTCATTCCTTTTTGTGAGATCTGTCGCGTTTTTTTGCCAGAGATGATTTCAGCGTCCTGGGGATGGGCTGCGATCTCAGCACCTGTGATGCTGCGGAGTTCCCGAGCGTTTCCGATATGATCGATATCGCAATGTGTTAGAAGAATTGTCTTCAAGTCCGTCGGGGTTCTCTGAAGGGTATCGATGATGTATCGAAGGATTTTCTGTGTTTTCCGTGGCATGCCGGTGTCGATGAGGGTCAATTCAGGACCATTTATGAGATAGCAATGGGCGGAAATGCCTTCGATCAAATGTACTCCTGGGACAATCTCCATGATACTCCCCCGGGTGATTCGAGATAATCCAACTGCTATTTAAATTCATACGAATACAGTCATTTATCTGTTGACTAGTAGAAAATGAATTGAGCGGCCCTGTCCTGGTTTTATGGAAATTTTTAAGAACCATTTAGGATTGTAAGAAAGTATATCTTTGTGGAGGTTCTCGTATGAACATACCAGTGAAAAATAACGTTTCATGGGTTGGGAAAATCGATTGGGAGCTTCGGAAGTTCCATGGCAATGAGTTGTCCACGCATCGGGGTTCGACCTATAACTCGTATCTCATCAAGGAGGAAAAAGTTGCTCTTATTGACACGGTGTGGGGTCCGTTTGCAAAGGAGTTTGTCAGAAATCTTTCCACGGAAATCGACCTGAAAAAGATTGATTACGTGATTGCGAATCATGGGGAGACAGATCATAGTGGTGCGCTGCCTGAGCTGATGAGGCAGATCCCAGATACACCGATTTATTGTACAGCGAATGGTGTGAAATCCTTAAAAGGTCAGTATCATGAGGACTGGGACTTCAAAGTCGTGAAAACCGGTGATCGACTCAGTCTTGGCAAAAAAGAATTGATTTTCATCGAAGCACCGATGTTGCATTGGCCTGACTCGATGTTTTCTTACCTCACGGGTGATAACATCCTCTTTAGTAATGATGCGTTCGGGCAGCATCTTGCATCAGAGTCCATGTTCAACGATACGGTTAATCAGTCAGAGCTGATGTATGAAGCACTGAAGTATTACGCGAATATCCTTACCCCGTTTAGCGCACTTGCCGAGAAGAAAATCAATGAAGTTTTATCGTTAAACCTCCCTATTGATATTATTTGCACAAGTCATGGGGTAATGTGGCGAGATAACCCAAAGCAGATTATCGAAACCTATCTGAAATGGGCAAATAAGTACAAGGAAAATCAGATCACGATTCTTTATGACACGATGTGGAGCGGGACACGAGTCATGGCTGAGCAGATCGCGAAAGGCATTGTTCAGGCTGACAAGACCGTGACTGTTAAACTCATCAACATCGGACGGAGCGATAAAAACGATGCCATGACTGAAATCTTTAAATCCAAGGCGATCCTTGTTGGTTCACCTACCATCAATAAAGGGATCCTTACAGCGATTGCCTCTTTGCTTGACGAGATCCGGGGTTTAGGTTTTAAAGAGAAAAAAGCAGCAGCGTTTGGTTGCTACGGATGGAGCGGGGAGTCGGTTCGTCTCATCAACGATTATCTGAAAGCAGCAGGATTCATTGTCGTTGATGACGGGCTGAAACTGCTGTGGAACCCAGATGAAGCAGGGAGGAAATCCTGTGTTGATTACGGGAGAAATCTTGCGAAGAAACTATAACCATTACAAAAAATAAGTCATTCTTTCGGTATATGTAGGTATATATGCAGGTGCATATACGGATTTTTAGGATAGACTGACGTTCCATACGATAATTTTTCTAATAAGAATTCAGATGTCAATTCTACCTGAATAGAACTAAAATGAATCATATTTTCGATATAAGAGGAAAAACTATTTTAACTTCTTCATCCATATAATTTTGCGTGTGAATGATTGGCAAGAAATATTAAGGGGGGAAAAAAATGAAAAAAAGTTTTTGGGGAAAAGTTCTAGTTTGTGGAATCATCCTCTTATTCATAGGAACCAGTAGTATTCCATCGATGGAAACGATCACAAAAAAGAACCTCAGAAATAGCAGAGAAGAATTAAAGATAGCGCCTGAAAATAGAGAACCACAAGCTAGTGAGCACACATTATTAGAGGAAGTAAAAAATCAGCAGACTCATCAAAGGGACATTGCTTTTTTCTATGCGTATGAATTTGATGGACCCCCAGGTTGGATTTCATCTGATGGGTATCTGGCTCCAAGCATTCTACCAACTTTTCCCTCCGGTACCGATATTGATATCAAGGGAAATTGGTATGCAGTGGACAATGCAGGTGGTATCTACCAAATATTCTATGATGGATATCAGGTGCTCATTGCATCAAGTATTGCGTTAAACGGCCTTACCTATGATCCAACGACAGGGATATGGTACGGCTGTGATGCGACGAATTTATACACCATAAACATCACCACTGGTGCAACCACCGTTGTTGGCCCATTGGAAGCACCGAATCTCATCATTGATATTGCCTGTAATTTCGCTGGTGAGATGTACGGGTATGATGTACTCTGGACCGGGGATAGTACTCTATACTCCATTGACAAAAACACTGGTGAAGCCACAGTCATAGGATCGATGGGAGTAGGTTTCCTCTATGCACAAGACTGTTGCTTTGATAGAGATAACAACATCCTTTACATTGCGGGACGCACTCAAAGTGGGATGCTTGGATGGTACATCTGTGATGTTTCAACAGGAGCGGTTACTCTTGTAGGTAGTCTTGTTCAAGCACTCGATGCACTGGCGTTTCCCTATCAGACGTCGAATTGGACCTTATATCCTCACGCGAACTTCACATGGAACCCAATCACTCCCTATCCAGGAGATACCGTTCTTTTTAATGCTTCTATGAGTCACGATGACGATGGCTACATCACCTTGTATGAATGGGATTGGAATGATGACGGCGTGTATGAAGAAGCGTATGATACTCCAACCGCAATGCATTCATGGACGTTCCCTGGAAGCTATACTGTTACTTTACGGGTTACGGATAATACAGGGTTCACGGGACGGAAATCAAAGATCGTGGACGTCATCAATCAACCACCAGAAAAACCAATCATCAATGGTCCGGTTGTCGGAAGAGTAGGTGTGACGTACAACTTCACCGTCGTTACAACAGATCCAGAAGCAGATCAATTCTATTACCTATGTGATTGGGGTGATGGGGATTCTACCGGATGGCTTGGTCCGTATGACTCAGGTGAATATGTGACTTTCTCTCATGCATGGGATAACGTAGGGACTTATTTGATTCAAGTGAAAGCAAAAAATCCTTATGGCGAAGAGATCATTTCAGATCCCTTTGCTATCCAGATTGTCGCACTGAAAAAATCTCTCATTATCGGGTCATTTAATCATCAGAGCGAAACAGACGATCTTCGTATCATTGACACAAATTTCTTAATTATCGTTCCATCAGATTCCATTATGTATTACAGAGTATCGATTGTAATCGCCAAGAATTATCGTTTTGGATTCTTGTTATCGTCTCATGTTGGTGGTATTTTTGAAGCGGCACTCCTTTCATAGAAAACATTATCCCTTTTTCATTTATCATTTCTTTAAAACATAAGTAAAAATACCTTCTACTAAAAAATATGATTTATTTGCTAATTAATTTTTTATCTCGATATCCTTGCACTCATTTGTAAAAAGAAATATATGAGACAATATTTATATACGTACCTAGCTTTATTTTAGGAGTAGGGGCAATATTAATGAACAACAAAAAAATTGAAAGGAGTCTGATATTTGTTCTTATCGCTGTCGTGATTTTTTCCATGATGACTTCATTTGTCGGAAGCAATGTTACCCAACAACAAGAGACGACACCGCTCTTGAGGACTATTACCTTTGTCGAGAAATCCTCTGGTCTTCAAACCCCTGCAAAAGAGGGGGGGAATACCGAGTACGAACTGGCTGATATGAACAATGATGGAAATTTGGATGTTATTTCTGTGGGTGATCACGGGTCCCCCTATATCAACACACAGGAACATGGGATTATGGTATGGTTAGGTGACGGAACGGGAATCTGGTCAGTAATTCAAATCGGGGATTTTGGGTACGGTGGGATTGAAGTGGGTGATCTCAATTTGGATGGTTTTCTTGATGTGGTGTGGGGTATTCATCATGATTACAGTGGGATCCCCGGGTTTGGTGATACCTTAATTGGGGCGGCGTTGGGCGACGGTACTGCTTCAAATTGGATCCCATGGGCGACGGGCCTGGGGACTGGTGGTGAAACCTGGGGGATGTTCGAATGTGCTCTTGCTGATTTTGATTGCAATGGTTTGCTTGATCTTATTTCTCAATCCTTTGGTTATGGCCAGGGGTATCACGTGTATCAAAATAATGGTGATGGAACATGGTCCCAGGTCTGGGTGTTATCGGATGCAAATAACAATAATATGCTGGAAACCGCTGACTTCAATGCAGATGGATTTCCGGATTTTGCGGGGAACCGTGATGGAACACACGTCTTTTTTGGTGATGGGACCTTTAATTTTACAATGACACAAACTGGTCTTCCGGGGGGGCTATGGAACGGTCTGGATTGCGGTGATATGAACAACGATGGATGGGATGACCTTGTTGTTGGGAGTGGCTCAACCGGGCTTCGCTGTTACACCTTTGATGAAGTAAATAACGACTGGGACTCGGCATCCAATGGTCTTCCAACATCTGGTGAGTATTATCCGCAGTTTGGTGATATTAACGGGGATGGTTCTCTTGATATCGTTGGGTATGTTGGTCCGACCGGGTACGTGTATCTCGGTGATGGGAACGGGAATTGGGTTCAGGACGGGACGTTTACCATGCCGTCTTCCGGTTATTTCTCCGCTTTTCTTGTGGATGGGGATTTTGACCATGATGGCCATGAGGATATTGTCATACAGGCGGAACAAGGGAGTGGGTATGTGTATGTCAATATATTGAAAGCGTTTTCTCCCTGGCTTGAGCCAACGAGCCTCTCGGCTTTGGTACAATCACCGCATGGCGGGGAAACCTTCAGAAGTGGATCGATTCGAAATATCCGCTGGCTTTCTGCTGTCCCAGCATCACAGGGTGAATCCTCGGTCGATATTCTCCTTTCGCGTCATGGTACTGTTGGTCCATGGGAGCCTATTGCGACCGATATTCCCAACAATGGGTGCTATCAATGGTTGATTGGTGCAAGTGGTTCTGAGAATTGTCGGATCAAGGTGATGGTGACCACATCTCAGGAGGCTGCTTCCGCGATATCTGTGTCTGATTTTACTATCCTGGGTTTTGATGTAGATGCGCATGGTCCTTACTATGGATTCCCTGGACAAGCGATTCAATTTACTGGGACTGCGGAAAATGGAAACCCCCCTTATGACTATCACTGGGAGTTCGGTGATGGGAACACCTCGAATCAGCAAAATCCGACACATACCTATACCAATGAAGGGAATTTCACCGTGATGTTATCGGTCACCGACGCAGATGATCTCACTGTACGGGATACGACCTGGACGTTGATCGGTGGGACAAATGCTCCTCCGAATACCCCTGATATACAGGGGCCTTTGAATGGGAAACCTCTCCTGAAGTATAAGTATACATTTGTTGCTACAGATCCTGATTTGGATACTGTCTTTTATTATGTTGACTGGGGGGATAACACCACGAGTGGATGGCTTGGACCGTATAGCTCTGGTGCACAAGGATCAGCGGTGCATAACTGGAGCGAGAAAGGGACATACTCTGTGAAAGTGAAAGCTAAAGATATCCATGGTGCAGAGAGCGATTGGGGAACACTTTCTGTGAAGATACCGGTTTCTAACGACAGATCGGTTCTTACTTTCTTCGAATGGTTTTTCGAGCGATACCCTCATGCGTTTCCTTCACTGAGATATTTTTTGGAACTGACGCAGTAAAATGTATATATAAATATATATTTTAAACGGGAGTCTAACTCCCGAGTGCTTTCGCTTCAGATTTAACAAATCTCTTTTCTTTTTTTTATCATTTAATTTCGCACGAAAAACCTGTGTTTCTAAAGATATGTTTTTAAAGAAATTGCATCAAAGGAAATAGGTAAGATGGGATTAGTTTCATTATTTTTTGTTACTTTTGTTACGAATAAATTCAAATGATAAGCTATAAAAAATAGGTTGAGATATTGATATTATACAATCATTGTTTTGAGGAGGAAAAAATCTGGAAAAGGAAAGAAAGCTGGCAGAATATCTTTTGTTCATACTTATTCCCTTTAGTATACTTCCATAATTCTGCCACTCTTCTCTCAAGGCAATCAGAAATAAAAAAAATGGATGAAAAAAAGAAAAGGAGGAAAATAAAAACATGAAAAACAAAATCGTAGGAATATGTATATGTATGTTGTTAATGACCATGATCCCAGTAGCAGCAGGAACAACTACAAACAATAACCCACAACCGGAAAAAATCGGTTGGACCACTTTACAGGGATTCACCCTCACTCAACCAAAACAGGTAAACGGTGGAGCGTTGATATCATTTAGATGTCTCTTTGTCCACTACGCCTGCCAAGGACTTGGCCAGCGGACAACTGGTATCCGATATGGCGGTCAGGAAATGGTTATCCCCGCGAACTTCAACGGGATCCTGATGAACCACATAATAATGGGATGGTGCATTGGCGCCTTAGAATTTTAAAGAGAACCTTTCACCTTCTCTTTTTTTCTTTTTTTATCGTTTTAATTCGCATTAAAAACATAAGTTAAAAACGTTAATACAAATAGAAAATAACTAAAAAAAAATCGGTGAATGAACAGATTAAGCACAATTTACTATGTAAGATAAATAGAGATCTTATTCTTGAAGAGAAATTATCTCTTTAACGTCACACCACGCTGGTTTTGATACGTCCCTGACCGTTCATGATACAAGGCTTTCGGTGTTTGTTCCAAATGTTCAAAGACGATCTGGCAGAACCGATCACCAATCGGGATCTCAACTTCTTTATCACTTGCGTTAAAACACCCAAAGGTCAGCGTCCCATGAAATCCGGCATCAACCTTCCCGAAGCTTGCCATGATCCCTTTACGGGCATAACTTGAACGAATCCATAGCTGCGATGTTATCTGAGGCCCCATTTTGACAAATTCCTTTGTGCTGATGGCGAACCAGGTAAGTGGCGGGATGACCGCGACACCCTCTCTGATATGTTGATCTGTGGTACGGAGATAGATTTCATCAATGGAAAGATCATATCCATTGGGTGTCAGATTCTTCTGGATGAACGGCTCAATATCTAGTTCATTGTTTTGAAGTGCCTGCTCGATATCGATATCAGAAAGAACAGCCATGAAAACCACCTTATCTTTTTATGTGATCGTAATTTTTTTGATGATGACATCCTGCACTGGTTTGTCGTTCCTACCGATTTTCACCTGGGAGATCGCATCGATAATCTCTAGGCCTTCGATGACCTTTCCAAACACAGGATGCGCGCTCGAATACGGTTTTTTATCAAAGTCAAGGTAACAGTTGTCCACGATGTTGATAAACCATTGGCTTCCTCCGGTGTTGGGTCCACGGTTTGCCATCGCGATCGTCCCGCGTACGTTACTCAGGTCTTTATGAAACTCATCCTTGATCGTATACCCTGGACCGCCTGTGCCCGTTCCTTCTGGACATCCACCTTGGATCATGAACTGCGGAATCACTCGATGGAAAATCAAGCCGTTGTAGAATCCTTGGTTGACGAGTTTAATGAAATTCCCTGTGGTCAGTGGTGCTTTATCTTCATACAGTTCAAGAGTAAATTTACCTTTGCTGGTCTCAAAAATCGCTTTTTTGTTTCCCATTTCTGCTCAACTCACCGTTTACGAGCTTAGGATGATAATGTTATTGATGATAATATCTGTGGTTGGTTTCCCGGTCCCATCACCGCTATCAGGATGAGGCTGGGCTGCGATTGTTCGTACGACATCAATACCTTCGGTCACGACACCAAACGCTGCATAGTTCCCATCAAGGAATGACTGGTTTCCATCGCAAATGAAAAACTCAGCGGCTCCTCCGACTTTTGCTCCGGTGCTTGCCATGGAGATCGCCCCGTCAACATGTTTGACATCGCTGGTCTCAAACGGGATGTTCCCATAAGGGCTGGTTTTATGTGTCCCATTTGTGTAATATCCTCCACCTTGGATCATAAACCCTTGACCTATTCGATGGAAAATTAATCCATTGTAAAATCCGGCGTTTACCAGTTTTACAAAATTATTGACGGTTTGTGGCATTTTATCTTGGTAGAGTTCTACCTTAAATGTCCCGAAGCTTGTATCAAAGAGTGCTACGGGATTTGTCGCAGGGGTGTTGTTTTTTTTATTCGATAAGAGATTCTGGGATACGACAATTGCGGCGACAGCAATCACAATAACAATGATGGCGAGTGCAAGATACATCCATTTTCGTGATGATTTTTGTAGTTTTTGAGGTGGATTATCTACTCGCTTCCTTGGTTGTTCTATTGGACTCATTTTTTCATTCCCCACAATACGTAATCAGTATGTGGGATGCTGCATCCTTTATTAAAAGTTTTTAAAAGCTCTTATCCGAGGTTTATTGGATGGTAAACGAGTCACCCTCAGATTGTATCTTGTTATGCGCGGTGTCGATCGCGACGATCCAGAACCCTATGGACTGACTGGTGGGGAACTGACCGAGTTCTACACCAAAAAGAGGATCGTTTGATTGATTTTGTAATAGGTCTTCCTCATGACGGTTTTGAACCGGATAGTCACCATACCGATACATTTCATAGGACACCGTATTGGTTCCGTTATAACAGTACAGAATGATGGTTTGAATGGCAAACGGTCCTGTTGTCGTCACGTTTGCATAAATAATCATGTTACTCGTGTTGGTGGGATTTACAGGACTATACGACATGGCATTGATCTGTGGACCCCAGATATGACCACTTTCGTTGAGGACGAACGAACGTGTTTGAATCGAAACCAGACCTTGTGTATCTATTGCCTTTACTGAGATGAGATGATCACCAAGAGGAAGATTTACCATATCCCATGAGAGATTCCAGGTGTTTGTACCAACGGTTTGTCTGGTGATATTGTCAAGGGTGACTTCTACTCTATCAACACCGAGGTTATCTGAACTATGCCCGGAGATATTGAGGAAACCTTGTTCAAGAATCTCGCCATCAAACGGGGTGTCGATGGAAAGGGAAGGAGGACGCCCATCGATCAACAGTACAGATCTCTCGTCTGAAAAGGGTCCGCCTTCCACTGTGATTAGATGAGTGCCAAGGGTCTCTCTAGAGGTATTCCACGCATAAGACCATTCTCCATTGGTAGGGGAAAGCTGGATACCATGAGGCTCATGATCAAAGGAGAGATAGACAGGATCTGTTGTCGATATTCCAGAGATGAGAACCGTGTCGCCGATATTGGAGATGGGTGTTTCAAAAAGCATGGTGTCCGGGGTGACGATCTGCACCCGATCTCTGGGGGTCTGAACAGAAACATCCAGAGAAAAATCAATGATCTCATGCGTTAAGCGGTTATGATTTCTGAAGACGAGAAATAAATCTGTATCTTGAGTTGAACCATTAATGGTAGCATTGATCGCGGCACCTATATTCTTGAAATATTTGTAATAGCTAAACGCTTGTCCTTCCTGGTATCGTTGAAAATTTTCGTGATTACACAAAAATACATCAACGTTCCCTACAAATTCATATCTCCCGATTCCGTCTGTAGTAAAATGTTTCTGTAGTTGATATCCGCTGCTGGTGAACGAAAAATGAAATTGGCAAACAGGTAGTTGAATCGCCTGAGGGGTCATCTTCTGGGGTTTGTGAGAGGCATCGAGAAGTATGATGTTGAATGTTTTATCCATCCCTGTTTTGAGACTTCGTAGGGTATTATGTCGTGCGAGCTGCCAGGGTTTTTTGAGATTCCCTTGCTGGATTAAAAAAAGGTAATCCAGGTTTTTCCCCAACTGAAAACTGCATCGTCCCTCAGAATCAGTATAGTTCCAGGTTGTAATTGTAAGTCCTTTGATGCTATCAGGGATTTGATGGACTCGCCCTTCGATCCGGTTGAAAAGGAGAGAAAGGAGTTTTCCTTTGAGAATCTCAGGGAGTTTATCCCAGAGGTTTTGTAGTTTTTCAAGGATGAGGTTTTTATAAAACGTGATATCCTTCGGACCCTTGACCAGGACGATGACTCTTGCACCGTCCACCGGTTGTAAAAAGAGGTCTTTGACTTTAAAATCGACGGTGATGCGATCTTCCTTATGGATGTAATATGCAGTGTCCTGTAGGATGGTGCCATCCCCTTCCCATTGGTAGATCGCGGACATGTTTTTCCTCCATCCATACGCATAGACATCAGGCTCGTTAACCGCGCCACCCGTGTCGCTCCACCAGTTATCGTTCTCATGCCAGCCTTGATCGTAGAACTCCCGCCAGACATGATCCTCACCAACATTAGATGCGCTGATCGAGGGGATGAGTGCTGCTCGTTGTGCAGCGATCGCTATCTTTTGAAGCTCCCCGCACCAGCCGTTATGTTCATGGGCGATTACAGAGGCTTGACTCGGTCTATCCCCTATCGCTTGGTTGGGGACTGTTTTTCCGATCCAATAGCTGACCGCCTCAATCGCAGTCGGATGCTGGTTGATACACACGCTCCATAGTCGCCCCCCTGGTTCATAATATGATTGGCAATCCCAGAGATACTGGATCGTTGACAGTTTTTCTTTCAACAAGGGATACCCCAGATCATTATGTTCAAAGAGGTAGTCTCGCCATAATGGTCCGTACACCGCGTCGATCTCCTCGTTCGTGATCTTCGGATGGACCACGTTCCAGTAGTAAATTTCAGAGGGAAGCATAATATATTTTTCGGTTCCGTTCTCAAGAATCCGATATCGAATCGTGGAAGAGTAGTTCCCCATCCCATCATCATAGTCAACGATGTCAGCATAGGAAATCCATTGGTCATCCTCATACAATGACTCTGCGTTTTCTTTCAGAAGCGCAGCGGAAGGAACCCGGCCACCAGGGCAACACGCGATGGAAAACGCGATCTCATCAGCATACTGTGTACTAGCGTTCAAAAGGACGTCTGCATAGCTTTCCGGGTCACTAAGATTATAAAATTGACTCGTCAGCCTCTCTTGAATCCACCGGGGTGATTTCGCGATTGCTGCAATCACCGTCTCAGATAATCCATGTGTCAATGGTTCGATATCCTGCCCGTTCAATGTGAGGTTCTGCGTATCAAATCGGATGAAATAATCAGAGTCAGGAGGCAATTCGATTTCCCTGGATATCTTTGACACTATTTTTTGATCTGATGTCGATGTTTTATTAACTAAGCCAATTCCTAATACCCCGGGGAAAATAAAAGAAAAAGAAATGCACAATACAACGAATATTTTTACCGCTGAACCAACCTTCTTTGAAATACAAAGGCCTCCTTTAGAAATAAATACGATTTTCCTATATAAATAAACTTCGTAGTGTTGAGAATGAATCATGATGAAGCGATTTTTGGTTTACTTGGGAGTTTCTTATGTTCGAAGAGCGTGATGAACGCACCGACAATGCTGGGTGCAACCCAGAAGACCGTGAACCAGAACAGAGTAAAGCTAATGCAGTTTTCCGGTGAGACACTATAAAGGGAGAGGAGGGCGACAAGGGCAGCATCCCGTGTTCCAACACCGTAGAGAGAGATAGGGATGGCGGCAATGGTCGCAGTGATCGTCAGGATAAAGAACAAGGTGAGGAACGGGACATGAATGTCGAAGAGTTGCGCGATCAGACATAGTTCAGCAAAAAAGACAAACCAACCACAAAAAGAAACAAGAAAAGGGAGACGGAGGCTTTTGAAGCTGGGGAGGTCGTCGTAGAAGGTTTCGATCGGGTCATCCATAAAACCCTGGATAGTCTGGAAGATTTGTGTCTTGAGAAGTTTTTCGAACAGCTGTTTTGATTTTCTTTGTCTGAGGAAGAAAACAAAAATCGCGATAAGGCCAAAAAGAAGCAGAAAGCTCAAGATGAACAAATATGGGTACTGTCCCAGGAGGAACAATCCACCGATCGAGCTTAAGGCGAACAGAGTGATCAGATCAACTGTGTTAAACGTGATGATATTGGAGATGCATTTGGGCAGCGGTGCATTGCTTTCCTGTTTGAGATACAGGGCGCGGAGATAGTTCCCAAAGCCGCCTGGTGTGATGAAACCGTAGAAATAACCAATGAGATTGTTTTTGAGGGCATAGGTGAAGCTGACATGAATATTCTGCTGCTTGAGAATCAAATACCATTCTATGTTTATTACAAAAAGGAAAAAAGGGAAGCTCAGGAAACAGAGAGCTGCGTAGAAAGGGTCAATGGTGGAAAACACGGCTAGGATTTTTTCAATGTTAAATCTCCAGAGGACGTAGATGAGGATGATGATGCCGACAATAGGGAGTAATTTTTTCCAATCCATAGGTGTGCAACTTGGGGTATAACTATGTTGGTATTTGTAGACTTTGCTTCGTTAAAAAGTTGGAGTGATGAATTAAAATGCATATGAATTTTTGTTTTTTACATGATGCTGATGGTGGATAGTAGAATGGTTCGAGAAATCATATCTTATCATTCTACATGGCTTACAATTTATGACAATATTATAAAAAATATTTTAAGGGTATGAAGAAGGATGAGACAGAGAAATGGGTATCGGGAATCGTGATCTTCGGATGCATATCATATATCTCTTTCATCTTCCGACCACATCGTTTATTGTTAGACTATACTACTGATATGATAGATTAAACAACTTAAATAAACTGATCCACCAAAAAAATTTATAACGTGATACAGAGAAGGTGCTAACGTACTCTTTTTTATTTTTATGAGTAATACACTTACAATAATTCCCCCGCATACAATGAGAAGAGTGAGATAGGAGTAAGAAGAAAAAAGAACGATCAACGGAAGAAGAAAAAATAGGTATATTATGAATGATACTTTTAGGGCGACAGATGCTTTGTGTATACCTATCCAAACCGCAAATGTCTTTGATCCACTCGCTTTATCGAAAGGATAGTCATGAATATGATTGTCAATTTGCGCAAAACAACCAAAAATACCTAACGATACCGCAACTAAAATATTGATCATGGAGACGCTGCCTGCAAGATAAGAACCCCAGAGTATCAAAGCGAAAAATGCAATGAAATGCCAAAGTATATCCAATCCTGCTCGCCCTTTCAATCGTAGAGGAGGAGCGGAATACGCCCACATCCAAAAAATCAAGAACGCACAAAACACAAAAACCTCAAGGGTAACGAAAAGAGACAGAACCAAGGGAATGATAATGAAGATGAGGTTGAACAACATCCCAGTTTGTTTTGATATTTTTCCAGATGCCATGGCATTCAGATGAGCTCTGCGTGGATTTTCTTTATCGGTGTCGATATCATAATAGTTATTAATAGCAAAAGTAAACGCAAGGATGAAAAATGTGGAAATCACGAAAAAAATTAAAGGTACCGTATAGCTCGTTATATCCAAGGAAGAGGTTCCTAAAAGAAACCCAAAAAAAGAAATCGCTAACCAAGTAACGACCCCTCGAATTCTAATAAATCCTGTTAAAAAATTAAAGAAAGCACCATTCTTTTTTCCAATAATTTCCACTGTAGGTTTCATTTTCATTGATGAAACGTTATGTTGGTTTATACGAGTATTGGTGAGATTCACGCGGAATAGTTTGGGAGAAAGTCTTTTAAGCGCCGTAGCGCCTGAATTTTTGCTTTTTCACCGATTTTTGCGTCTTCCACTCCTGTTCTGATTATTTCTGCTGACTCATCCATCGCTTTTCGATTAACTGGGTAGGGTACGCCATCTTTTCCGCCGACCGTAAAACTAAACCGTACTGGATCTTCCCATGATGGTTTCTCATTATAGATAAGATCTGAGATCAATGCAAGGGCGCGGACGGTATTCGGACCGACTCCTTTGAGTGCAAGGAATTCTTCATAATTGGTCGGATGAACATCATAAATCTCCTTCATCTTCTGCCAGTTGATGGTCCGCGGCATCGCAAGATGCGTATAGGAGTGCCTTTTCAAAGCGGGAGAGACCCAATCGTCCAATGTTGTTTGAGTATTATGTCGTGTGAGTGTCGCCCAATTCTCCTGTAAATGCGATGGATGATCATTCACCAGATCAACAGAGACTTTCTGCGTCATGATGCTTTGTTTCGCGGTCATATCTAACACGTGTTCGTGTCGATCATCACCAACGATTGCGTTGTGTGGTTCACAGACGAAACAGTCCACATCGTCGGAGAGCCAATGATACCGCCGTGCATACTTTGTGTGGGTGTTCATCCCCTGCTGGATCACCGCCCATTTCTTGTTTTCAGAGAGGAGAAATACGTGATGATACAGGGTATGACCGTCTTGAATCGCACTGTTATCAACCTTTGCTGCCATGCGACTGCAATACTGGAATCGCTCAACCGTTGAGGTTGAAAGATTGTATTTCTCACTAGAAGTCTCGATTTCAGCGGGGGTGTTTCGAGACGCGTTTCCTTTCCCACCACATAAGACAATCCCAAGATCTATGGGGTTTATCGCTTCTTTTAAGGCTCCACAGGTGACCGTTGTGGTACCCGACGAATGCCAATCATATCCAAGAACACACGAAAAAGCCTGAAACCAGAAGGGATCAGAAAGCCGTCGTAAAAACTCATCAGTCCCATACTCGTAGACAATCACCTCAGAGATTCCTTTGGAAAGCGCCACCATGCGTTTAAACAACCACCGGGGTGCTTTCCCGGGATGCAAAGGAAGACTTGCGACTCCTGTTTTTGGCATAGAACGCTCCTACCTATGGACGCCATTGCTTTTAATCTTTTTTCAGAGTTCACTGAAACTATAGGATGGCTTTGTCTCAAAAAAAGAGAATGATTTCAACCGCCAAACATTTCCTTTTTATCTATTTCCTCTTTTTATCGTGGGTAAAATCCGTACCACCAACATTTTAGTAGCAACCCGATACTATCTATAACAAATAAAAATATTGGCAAAAATCCGTATGCTTTATTATAAATATAAGCGTCAATGTAAAAAGGCCATAAAACATTACAGAGAGCAGGAAAACTCCAACGAGTTGCAGTATCGTTTTCACAATTACACTCTAAGTTTGATAATTGTGTTATCTCTCCATTGAGTTTAGCATCCTTTTCAATAACAACAGTTATCTCCTTCTGCACCCCTTGATTATTCACCTGGTACTGTTTAAGCATCGAATGTATCTTTGATTTACTGATGGTTTTTGAGAGTATTACACCCATTGTATAGATGCGTTTGAGAAACTTCTCAGTTAAAATTGGAGGAGCGAAAACCGAGAACCTTACGCCAGTATCAAAGAATCTTTTTCCTGTTATCTCAGAACCAAGAATAACTTTCTGAATCTCCTTATTGTTCGCCATATCAAAAATGGTCTGAAATAACAACTCTTTCTGGTCAATCTCACTGTTAATCATTTTCTGGTTTGATGATTGAACTGATAGATACCCAACAACATTACTCAACGAGCCAAGAACAAGAAGACCCACAGCACAGATACTTACTCCAATCAGAGGTTTCTTATCCACTTACTTTCCTCCTTTAAAATTTTATAACAATGTTCTTCTATAAATATATTATTAATTTGACATTTCTTTAGAACTTTATAGAGTTTTGAGACAAAGCTCGACAGGATATAAACCAAAACGGGAAGCTATAAAAAAGAGAACTTGCATCTCAGACCATACATATCAGGGGAGTTCAGAAGAAAACATCAACAAAATAGCTCCATATTCAAGGAAAAATGAAGGTGTTTTCTTTTCCACCAACCATGATGCATCAGATTGAGGGAAAGCACAATGGAAACAAGAGACTTTGCTACTTACATGAAGCAATTTAATGATTGCCTACAAAAATATTTTCCGCCAAAGAAGCCATGGACTCCTGCTGATGATGCCTTATACAAACCTGATGATCTGTTCCGCATCCCGCTGAAAGAAGCCTATGAGATGCAGCTGAAATCCATTAAGCATACCTTCACCTACCAGTATACAAACAATAAGGTGTATCAGAATTTTTGTAAAGAAAGGAATTTCTCTCCAACCGATATTCAAACGAGTGATGATTTAGACAAAATCCCACTCATTCCTGATAGTTTCTTTAAGGATTATCCAGTTGGACGCGATTTCGCCACCTGGCTGGGAAATATTTTCACAGGAACACTCCCACGCATAGTCATTTCTCAAAAGAACCCCACCTATGATGAAGTAATCAACGCATTTAATCAAACAGGAATGACGGTTGCCTACAGTAGCGGAACAAGCGGCAGGCATACATTCATCCCACGTGATCAACGGACGTTTAACATCTCTGAGTACGCCGCAGCAAAATCAGCAATGAACATGATCTACCCCTTATGGGATCCCCAAATGTACGGGTATTTATTGATGCCAAACCCGAAAAAAACCAATGTGTACGCAGGAAAAGTCTGTACCATTTATTTCGATGCTATCAAGGATGTCCAAGTCGCAATTGACCGGGAGATCACCACCGAACTTATCCAGATGACCATGACTGGCCAGAAGGGAATAAAAAGCACTGTTGTAAAATATTTCGCAAAACGAGAATCGGATAAAATGATCAATAGAATCATCAGCTGGTTGGAAAACCAGGAAAAAACCAAGAACAAAATCGCGATCGTCGGCGCCCCGTTTATTCTCTCGTTTGTGATGAAGAAACTGGAAAAAGAAGGACGAAGCTTCAATTTCGGAGAAAGAGGGGGCATCGCAACTGGCGGAGGATGGAAAGCATACGAAGGCGTTCGCGTTCCCGTAACAGACTTCCGCAAACAAGTCGAAAAAGTCCTTGGCATCCCTGAGAAATACTGCCTGGATATTTATGGGATGGTGGAAGGAAACGGCTGGCTGGTCCATTGCCCAGAGGGACACTACCTGCATTCACCCTATTCATACTACAAATCTCTTGTCCTCGATGACGAGAATAAACCAATCGGGTATGGCGAATGGGGACGCTATGCGTTCCTTGATGCCGCCGCATATAGCTACCCCGGATTCATCACTTCAGGGGATAAAGTCCGAATGCTCGAGCATTGCCCAGTCTGTGACCGCCCCGGCCCGGTCCTTGAACCAGAAATCAAACGAGCAACGGGCGCGGAAATCCGCGGATGCGCTGAGGAAGTCAGACGGATGCTTTCCGCTGATCTCAGCAAGGACTAAAAGCATGTTGACCCCCTGGGAGATCAAACAAAAAGAAATGATCCCGCCACGCCAAATGCTAAAGATGAACATAGGGGGTGTTTTTTTCGTTTTGAAGATGTTATTGTCGAATCTCGGCACCTTTAAGATGTTAAAGAACCCAACAACAAAAAATGTGTATATCCGACCAACACCCGCCTATACAATCCCACCTTATTCCCCTGAAATGAAGAGCTGCGTCTCAGAAGATAAATACCTCAGACCAACATTGTTTTGTAACTGCCGGGCACCAGAGATTATCGCATTAGCACACCAACTAGGAGCATACCAAAAAACAGACAAAGAATTTGCGGAGGCTGCCTTTGAGTTTGCGAAAAGAAAAATAATCCTTGAACAGACCCCTTTGGATGATGTACATAGAACTGTACATCGAGGGACCGGGACTTGTGTACATAAAATTTCAGTATTTATCGCGTTATGCCGTGCCGCTGGTATCCCTGCCCGTTACAAGTTTTTTGCCCTCACCCTCCTTGATGAGTGGGTGGCACCATCCCTTGATCGTGCACCACTTATGAAGCAGTGGTCCGAGGCTATGGGGTATTTCTTGGTCCATGGTCAAGGTGAGGTACTACTTGATGGGAAATGGATCGCTGCGGATGTTGGAGCGGAACCAACGCGCCAAGCATCATCCTGGATGCCCATCACAAAACTAGGGGAAGACGGCGCAGGACTCTGGTTATTTCCGATCGAAGGGTCCACCATCATCAGGGAATCCATCCCTCTTGGACTTGGGATTCCCTCGAGAATCCTGATGCACCATCTTGTACCAAACTCTGTTGCAGGGCTCAATATCGGGATTTTAGAACAAATTGAGAAAGGCAAAAAAATCATTGAAGACGCAGGCGGAGAAACAGCCTATGACGCAGAGGCACGAAGACGACGCAGGCAAGCATCGATAAAAGATGCGCTGTTAAAAAAACAGGATAATATCGTCTTTGAGGATGATTAAATGCAAAAAACCGTTCGCCACTATCTGAGCTATCTGAAATATTTTGGTCCAGGAGCGGTCGTCGCCTGTATGACGATCGGTGCAGGAGATATCGTCCTTGCACCACGGATTGGCGCATGGGCTGTCCCCTTGTACTCGGCCCTATGGATCATCACGTTTGCAATGATTACGAAAGGGCTTACTGCCTATCTAGCAACACGATACTCGTTATTATCCGGGGAACATATCATGACCCTGTTTTCTCGGGTGCGACCTTACGGATGGGTGAATATCTTTTCGCTTATCACCGGGTTTTTGTTGTTACCATTCCTGATTGCCACGTTTCTGACGATTCTTGGAAACGTCATCACCGTGTTTACTGGGGTAGGGGATTTTATCATCTGGGGGGTCAGCCTTGGTCTCGCGATCGCGTTTTTTGGATTTATCAGTTCGTATAAAATTATTGAGAAAATCCAACTAGTTTTTGTCATATTTCTTTCTTTGGGCGCAATCATCGCGGTTGCTGTGGTGCAACCGGATTGGTTCGCCATGCTCAAAGCTCTGTTTACCCCTCAGGTTCCCAGGGTTGCTTCCTGGGTGACTGCCGAGGATATTGTCACAGTTCCGGTCATGTTACAACTCGCTGCAATCTATGGTACGATGCATGGTACCTATGCAGATTTCACCGCCTATATCTCCTGGTGGCGCTTACGTGTTCATGAAAAAAAAGTCGCATTAAAATCAGAGATCATGACCGGGGTCAAGCTCGACTTATTCATTTCTTTTGTTATTGTCGCGATTTTTATGGTCGCGTTTCTTGCGGCAGGCGTTGTAATTCTTGGGAAAAACCATTTAGTGCCAAACGGTGTTGACCTTATTTCAACGCAACAGAGCATCTATGCAGTAATCAACCCCTTTGTCGGTAATTACCTCTATCCAATCGCGATGGTAGGGGTCATCGCTGGGTCGATTTACGCAGGGATGGATGCGCTCCCTCGCACGATCAAAGCCTGGATTGACCCCCTCAGCAAACGTGCTCAAAAAGTAAGTTTCAAGAGATTCCAAGGATACATCGTCCTCTACCTCCTCGTTACGAGTGTCCCTCTCATGTTTATTCAAAAACCGATCATTCTCATGACCATCTATCTTCTTCTTACAGGTGTGTTTGGCGTGTGGCTGCTTGGATGGGGCGCCCTCTGGGCAAACCAGAAGCAACTCCCAAAGGAACAACGACTGGGAAAAGCAAAGTTCACTCTCTTTGTTATCAGCAACATCGCAGTGACCGTGTTCATGGTGCTAATTTTTATACTGTAATAAAAGATACCTTTTTTAATAATCCTGTTGAAGTAGTTCAGGGGTTCAAATCTCATCCCCTGCACTAACAACCATGACTATAGGAAAATTATTGGATTGATTCTACATTTTTCCAATCACCGGATACCCTTTTAACCCAGCATATGTTCTAAAATACTATGCCACACATTAAAAAACATCCAGAATATAATAAAAGAAAAACAAGAAGAATCAAACTCAGAAAAGACGAATACGAACAAGGCGTTGAAAGAGCTAGAAAAATAGTAGATAGCGGCAAGAAAGATAAAAAATAATATTCGCTCCTACATTTCATCTAGAAGTGATTCATGATGAATTCCCTAATCTTTTTATGATAACTCAAACGTCTGACGATATATTTTGTGGCCTTGATTATTTGTGTATCAAATAATCTTGTTACAATCAATCCAATGATAAAAATAAGTACGCCCATGATAACTGCCAAAGCAACACCTATTTGGCCAAAGAACATTACGTAAAGGAATGTAACGAATGCGCCTAGGACGGACATAAGAGCTGACCTGATGATAAAATAGAGTCTCTGCAACCACGTAGATAGCAACAACGCCTGTATCACCGCTCTTTTTTCGATAACGCGTTCAGGCCCAGATGGGACACTTTCTATCTCGTGAAATAAGTTTTTTGTATAATCAAGATCTGATAATTGTAATATCTTTCTTGCATATTTTGCTTCCGATAAATCCTTGGAACTTGCGGTTTCAAGCTCCAACAAAATCCTTTGAGATATTTCAGTTATGTCGTTGTCTATCAGAGATGGTTTTCCCGCCAGCTTTGTCTTCTTCTTGATAAAATGGATGGATGGTTTTTTCCTCATTTTTTTTCCTCTTTAGTTGACATATTTTTAGTTCTATAATGATGAATAGTACAATTAATAGAAAAAAATATAGAAAATTTTATTATATAGTTTTTGACAAGTTGTTTCAGATGATCCAATTTTTTCAAATATTATATTGTTTTTATACTGTTGTTTAGTTGTTTTTAAGATATGGTAATATAATACTAATATAATATAATGACAGTGAAGTAAAAAAGAGATTAGACAACAGAACGTAAAAAAAATTTTTACTGCACACGTCATAAAAGGAGGTAAAATATGAAAAGGATATTATTTTGTTTTTTAGTAACAGCAGTATTGGGCGCATGTTTTGTAACGAGCGCCGCAGCTATAGAAATCACTGGAGTACGAGGCGGATATGGCGTTATTGCAACGGTCATGGATGCTCAAAATCTCGATTGGAAAATAGAAATAGGCGGCCAACATATCTTTCAAGGTTCGACAACAGAGGGAGTTGTCGGGAATAACGGCAGTGCAACAATACGAACACCCTTATTCCCACCGGCACTTGGAATCGGAAACATAAACATAACTGTAGTACTTTATTGGAGTATCATTCCGGTAGCTTGGGAAGAGCGAAACGCCTTTATGGTTGGACCATTTGTCCTGTTTGTCCAATAAAACCATAAAATGTAATATTATCAAGTAATGGACAAATGAGAGGGATACCATAAATCCTTCTCATTTGCATGAGTATTGTAAATTTTTTCGGCGCGAGTCTCGTAATCGTACTGACGGTGTAACGTTCATTTCTTCCCATTCTTCATTGTTTTTATACTGTTGTTTAGTTGTTTTTAAGATATACTGATATAACAACATGACAATGAAGTAAGTAAGGTGATAGAACATGGAAAGTAAAAAAATTTTAATTGCACACATCAGGGATCAAGTAAGGAGGCTATGATTATGGCAGATACAACTGTAGGGGCTAATTTGAAGGCAAAGAGCCTTGAGCTTAAGAAATGGTTCATGGACATGGATGCGAAGCTGGAGCAGTGGAAGTTTTCCGTCGAGGATACCAAAGAAGGTATGCGGGTTGAACTACATGCTGTAGCTCTCATGAAACATCCAAAGGAAAAAAGTAAGACAAGTAAGTAACTCTGTTTTTTAATAAAAGTTGCATCTTCGACAATTTAAGAGGAAGGTGCAGCAGATTTTTCTTATCAATTTCTATTTTTTTGAGTTTACCTTTACTCTTTTGCCATTTTTTATATGATACGATGTATCAAATAATTTCAAGAGTTCCCGATCACTTATGTTATCTGACATAGCTAAATTATAGGTATACTTTTGTTTTGGATACATTTTTTTTACAGCAATTACTTTGTTATGCCCAAACATATGAATGAAATTTTCGTCATTGTCATCAAGTGTACTACTGATATAAGGCCATCCTAGTTTTTCGCACAGATATTTGACATAATCTTCAGGTGATGCTGTACAGAGGATGTTAATCGTGAATTCATCGGTATTTTGCATGATAAAACGTAACATCGGTTTACGAATATCATCATACAATGAAAGACCAAACTTTTTTACTTTTTTTTCATACTGCGTTGTTTTCCTTGCAGTAATCATAAATTTTTTAAGAAACTCCTCTTTTGTTATTTTTCCAGTTATTCGTTGTTCTAAATGAAATAATACAGGGAGGAAACTTCGTTGATTTTTCAAGAAAAGTAATACGTAATATATCAACGAATTATGGGGCAGTAACGTGCTATCAAGATCTATTACATTAATTTTTTTTTTCATATATATCATTACCAATACTGTAGCTAATATTAGATTTCATTTTACGGCAGTTATCATATCTCTTCGCGATAAAGAGGAGCGTGCGTCAGCGTGATTTCTTTTTTCGAAATCTTCTTGTTTGTTTACCTTTCAAAAGGCGCAGAAGTTGTTGCTTCGTTTCATCGGTAAAATGGATATCCGGTCGCATCTGAATGAGTTCGATGTAACCCGCAGCGGCTTGAATATATCGATCGGGATAGTATTTCTTTGCAATCTTTACTATCTCTTCGACCGGCTGGTACTGAAGAAAAGAGCTTATCATACAGGCGAGATCGTAGGACAGTTTCTTTGCTACGGGTGCATCCTTACGGAAATGACCGGCATCTAGAATGTAGATCTCGTCTCCTACCAATATGTTATCCGGTTTGATATCCCCGTGAAAGATCTTCTTCTGGTGTGCCTGTTTCAGATAGTGGAAAACTAAGTCTATCTGTTTTGGGTCCACCGTCCCAAGCATGGAGAATGGTTTTACATCGAGAAACTCTGCCACTAGCAGCCACTGAGAATCGTTTATCTGATGATAGCCATACGGTTTTATCGCTGGTATTCCACTTTTGTAGATGGCTTGCATCGTCTCGTATTGATCCCGGACCATATCCTCTGTCGTCTTGTAGATTTCGAAAATTGGGTCTTTTGTATTAATCTGCAGATAAATGTTTTTGAGGAACTGGATGTATCGGACTGACAAAATATCGTTGCTGCCGATGACCTTACCGAAGTAACGAATCTCTTCGCCCTTTTCATTCAAACCCGTGATTTTAATCGGATTTGAAAGTCGAGCGGCGCCGGCAGCAATATACTCGATGGAAATCTTTTTCATCTTGTAATTTTCGGACAGAATCCGACGGATGTTACGCTGGATATCTTGTAGAAAAGCCTGGTGGGTTTCCTCACGGGTAGGTTGTACCGTTTTATCGGTCATCACTATCAGTACCTTTCTTATTATTTGTCTTTTTAGCGGCTTTCTCCTGGGCCTTTCTGGTTTTTCTACCCCCCGACCACATTGCCAGGAGAAAGATGAGTGCACTGCCGTAGTGAATCTTCATACCACGTTTGATTCCGCGACCGAATTCTATTATTGGTTTATTCTTATAAGTAAAAATAAGACGCCAGATGTTCAGCTGCGGTGGTGCAAATGAAACATCATTGGTATTCAGGATAACATCATTATCTTCCACAGTAATATCCATATCTATGACGCCCTCCCGTTTCAAAGGTATATGGATACTTTTACCGAACATAGCCCGGAAAAAAGCGTACGTTATCACTTCTACTGTAGAGATATCTAAGATCCGAGAGGTTAACGACTGCTTTTCGGATGAATCATCTGAGATATCTGTACTCGATGATTTTTTCTCTTCATTCGTTTCGTCTTGTTTTTCATTTTCAGACTGTGATTCTGTATCTGTCTTATGATATTCCGCGATGACTCTCCGTCCATCGGAATCTTTCCATTCCTCGGGATCTATGAGGACATGCTCTGACTTTGTGGTCTTCGTTTTGATTATGTTCTTCACCTTTTTCTTTTTCACATCAGAACTCAATTCAGACCACCTACTTTTTTACAACAATCTGGAAGCGTATGAAGATGCGCGTACCATCAGAGAACTCTTCCATTGAAAACTTCCAGTCCTCTATCTCGAGGTGTAGATCTTCAAAAAATTTGTCTACGGACTCTGCTATCTTCTCCACATTCTCCTTTTTTCCGTTAATAAGGTGAAGTGCTGAGACTATTTTTTCTTTATCGCTCATGTTAACCTTTTCTCCAGGTTTCTCTATGCTTATTTGAATCAAAATGCGTGCACGACTGCAAGTATTATCCATACTAGAACGACTATTACGACTACGCCTACAAGCAATCTTATTATTCCGTTAATCATTTTTTTTACCTCTTTCAATGATTCTTTCTATGCCCTCGTAAGTATATAGACATGACTTAATAACAAGTTAATATCAATAGAAAAACAGTATAAAATGTAAAATTTATCACCGTTCCCCTGAAGAATGTAAAATTACTAAAATTCTAATATCATCTGTATTCCAGGGAAAATAATATATATCGCATCTTAGTATTATCTTATTCGTAACACTATAAAAACATATTAAACAGTTTAAATTTCGGGTATATGAGGCGAGGTAAATGGTTCAAAAAAATAAAACCATTCCTAATTTTAAGAAAGAGGAAGAATCTCATAACACGCAACAGCAGATAAATGAAGACATGTTAAAAAATTCTGAATTACGCTATAGGCGACTCTTTGAAGCAGCTCAAGACGCTATCCTTATTTTAGATGGAGAAACAGGACAAATAATGGACGCTAATCCATTCGTCCAAAATCTTCTAGGTTATTCTCTGAATGAGCTAGCCGGCAAAACACTCTGGGAAATTAGCCCTTTCAAAAATATCGTAGAAAACAAGGAATTATTTCAAAAGCTCCAAAAAGAAACATACGTCCGTTATGAACATATCCCCCTTCAAACGAAAGAAAAAAAGCTGAGATATGTGGAGTTTGTCAGTAATAGCTACATGGTCGATCATACAAAAGTAATCCAATGTAACATTAGAGATATTACAGAACGAAAGAGAGAACAAGAAAAAATACAAGAAATGCAAAAAAAATTAGAACAACTCATTTCTGATCGAACCGCCCAACTTGACGTTACCACTAAAAGCCTTACAAGTGAAACGAAAGAACGGAAAAAAGCAGAAGATGAAACCGTTAAAACAAAAGATTATTTGGAGAATATCATTGATAGTGCATCGGAGATTATTTTTTCATTCGATTCGAACAATAGATTAAATATCTGGAATAAAACAGCGGAACTACTTACAGGCTATAAAGAAAAAGAGATAACGAATCGATCTGTAGAAAACTTACCTGTGTTTAATGGTCATACAAAAATGTTAGATCTTTTAAAAAGTAATGATCATCATCTAGGGTATAATGACTTAGTGTTAATAACAAAAAACAATATAAAAAAGATCATTCGAATATCAGGGTCATCGGTTAAGAATCCTGAGGGGGTAAACATTGGCTCTCTTTTTATTGGCAGAGACATCACACAAAATATCGAAGCTCACGGGAAATTACTTGTGGGGAACAGCTATCTTGTCATCAGTAAGAATAATAGCTCTGTACGAGATCTGTATAGGGATTTGACCACATCCGGATATGAGGGAGTGTTTATTTCGCGTTCTAGCATTGAGATGACGGACAACATGTCTCATAATTTGAATAGTCAGCTTTTTTTGTTAAGTCATGAAAAAATCAAAGGATTTGAAACAATCGCAAACCCCGAAGAATTAGCAAATCTGGTTAAAGAGATTGGTCTGAGAAACAAAAAGTCATTTATTGTAGTAGATGGTGCGCATTATTTCATCACTAAATTTTCTTTTGAAAAATTTATCGATGCCTTATATCAAATTAACGATCTTGTTCTTCAGAGTCAATTGATTGTTGTACTACGTATCGATCCGTCTATTGTCGATAATAGTCAGATGGCGATTTTTGAAAATGAATTTCAATTATTGCCGAGCCAGAAATTAGATGATCTTATTCTCGATGATGTTCTCTATGATATGGTAAAATATGTCCATGAACAAAATCAGAGTAATTCAATGGTTTCTATCAAAAAAATTATAACAAAATCTAATGTAGCGTATTCAACTGCTGCGAAACGGTTAGATCTCCTTGAAGAAAAAGGTTTGATTTTTATAAAAAAACAAGGTAAGTTTCAAACAGTCTATGTGACAGAAAAAGGAAAAGCATTGCTGAATAAACGACAAACGGCGTAACGTTCATTTCTTTCCATATTACATTGTTTTTATACTGTTCTTCAGTTGTTTTTAAGATATGCTGATATAACATAATGACAATGGAGTAAGTAAATTGATAAACTATACTAAAAAAATAAGGAGGTAAAAAATATGAATGTCATCTTAGTCGCCATCGGAGTAGTAGTTGCGATAATTGGTCTTATAGCAGGTGCCTTAGTCATAACAACCCCCCAACTATTCGGATTAGTCAACACTGAAAGCACCCCGTATGCGCAATACATGATTCCATTGATAATTGGTGGACTTGTGCTGGTTATCGTAGGCGCAGTGGTACCAAGTAAAAAAAGTTAAACCTTAACTTTATCTGATTCAAGGAATACACAATAATTATTTCTTGTTTTCAGATAAACCAAGAAAATGTAAAAGATAATACTCGAGGAGAAAAAATGATAGATGTAACGTTAGCAACAGTCATTGTATTTTTAATAAGTCTTGTTATATCGGCAATTATTATCTATGTCGTAACGAAAATATTTGGAGAAAAGGAGGGGTTCGGCACTGCTTTATTGACTGCCTTTGTCGGTGCAATAATATATGCTGCTGCCTATTATTTCCTCCGCCCTGAGTTAGGATGGTTAGCATCCATAATCGGGGGAATAGCCTGGCTTATTGCTCTTGGCGTTTTGTATAAGATCGGCTGGTTGAAAGCACTCGGTATCGCTATTATCGTATGGATTATCGCAGCCATTGTCAGCTTCTTCCTGCCAACCGTCATAGGGCCGTTATAAGCATAAATTCAATTCGGGGTATTTTGGGTTTTTCCCCAGAATTCCTCCCCTTTCTTCTTGTTATACCGATGACTTAATGCCTTGTAGAAGAGGTACTTTTCATACTGCATTCCTGCAGTTTAGAAGAAACCAGATTTCAAAACGTTGACCATTGCATACATGATATCTTTCCTTACTAACATTTCGTTCCTCAATATCAACTAGTTTTGAACTGTTTTTATACTGTTTTTTTATTGTTTTTAAGTCATTTCTATATACAGATAGGGAGATTGATAACACCATACGTAGAGGTATTTTAATGAAAAAACAAAAACAATTTGTCCTAGTTGGAATAATGTTAGTAATGTTGACAACAATAAGTTTGAGCGGCTGTGTTGATGAAAAAAGTAAGTTTATTGGAACGTGGAAGACCGCTGGTGGGGAAACGACTCTTACCTTTGATAGTAATACTGCAACAATTGTCGGAACCGGCCCGCTCGGAATAGCTTCGTTAACTGGTAGTTTCAACTACACGATTGCCAACAACAAAATCACATTTTCTTCAGGAGGAACTCTGGGTTCCACATTCAATTATAGTTTCTCTGGTTCAACGTTGGTTATCAGCAATGATGCCGGTAATTCGGTGATATTTACTAAAGTGTGAGGCGATTAAAATGGCAGCTATAAAAATTGAATGGACTCACATTACAATACTTTCGGTAGTAGCATTCGTAGCGGGTTGGTTCATATTTGGTCTTCTCGGAGCTATCGTATTAGCTATTATTGTCATGGTGTTAATGGGAATCATAAAAGTCGTTTGATTTCTTGGATCTTAAAATAAGAGATAAGATAGAATGAAAAAAGAAAAATTATGGAGGTAGATGAAATATGGCAAAGAAAAGTAGAGGCGGTAGAATGACTGCAGCTAAAAACCGCGCTAAAAGAGGGGCAAAGACAGGCGGTCGTCCTGGTGGAAAAGGAATGATCAAAAACCGTCCAGCAGGTAAAAACATAATGAGAACTTAAAAATCTTTTGTAAATGGAGAAGTGAGATAGATGGATATATTCGGTTTTACAATTCCGTTTTGGGCGGTACTCCTTGGCATCCTAGTAATCGTAATGGTGCTTTGGGGAGTAATAAAGTTTGCAATATGGGTTCTTATATTCATCGCTATTGTTATTATCGCTCTGATCGGACTAGATTTTCTTGTAGGAATATTTCACAGTATCGGATTATGATCGTTCCTTAAAACGATATATATGATGAATAAACATGATTTGATAAAAGATAGCTGTAAATAAACAGAAGGAAAATAAATGAAAAAATCACATGGTCTGAAGTTCATAAAAAATTTTACGTATAACCATATAGGTCCTTCTGTCAAACGACCGACCTTTGCTTACATTACTATCACTTCTTTATGTAATTCTCGCTGTAACTATTGTAGTATGTGGGAAAATAAAAAAGAAAACGAACCAACTACTGAAGAATGGAAGAGAATTATCACTGATATAGCAAAAATAGGTGCCGTTACCTTGACGTTTAGTGGAGGCGAACCTTTCCTTCGTTCAGATTTATTTGAACTAGCGTCTCATGCAAAATCGCAAGGTCTCGTTCCTATGGTTGTCACCAATCTCAGTTTATTCAATAAAGAACATGTAGAGAAGATAGCGGAAAATTTCGATTTTATTGGAATTTCTCTTGATACCATTCACCCAGAGATGTATAGTGAAATTAGAGGGAAAGATTGGTTAGAGCAGATTAAAAAAAATATCCATGTGCTCATGGATGGTTTGAGTGCGTTAAAGGCAGAAACAGAAGTCAGTGCAGTTGTTACTGTAAGTAATAGAAATGCAGATGAAATCCATGAACTCATTCACATGGTTTTTGACGAACTGAACATGGATACGATAACGTTTAATTTACTAGATCCAATTGGTGGCCCGAAGGCAAAAGAATTTATTCCAACACAGGAGCAACTACAGTATTTCAAACAAGTTGTTTTGAATCATAAATCAGTATACCCTATAAGTAATTCTACACGATACTTCAATCAATTAGGTCATTTTGACTATGCATGTAATCCCTGGAAAAGTGTACAAATAGATCATAGAGGTTTTTTGATGACACCTTGTCTTTTCTTACATGACCATCAAATCAACCTACGGGAACAACGATTATCGGATGTTTGGAAGTCAAAACACGTACAGAAAATGTATTCCCAATATAACAAGTGTAAAACGTGTAATCTTGGTTGCATTGCAGAATCTTCTTGGTCAACAAGCGATATTAATTATCTTATCAATGAAGGTTTTCGTGGTATGATTCTACCGACCATGAAAAGAATTAAAGTACGAAATGAGTAATCACTTAAAAATTCAATTTTTCTCCAATACTGTTAAATAAAGATATATTCGTTGGTTTTTTAGATATGATTTTAACTGCTTTTTCTTGGCGGTTATATATTTTTATCTTCACCGTTTCTTTTTTGAATAATTCGCATATTCATCTTCTTCTTCTTTTTCTTCGTCTTCTTCCTCGTCCAGGATTTCATCTTTTTGTATTCTTTTATTTTCTTCTTTGATTCTATCTGCGTATTTTTCTTTATCCCTTCTGAATATTCGTACCCGGCTTAGTATCCGTTTTATTCTTCCTTGAACAGATGGAGATTCTATATTTGTCATTTTTTTTCCCTTAGACAACAATTACAAAACATTTCTTTCTTTAATAACATATCCTTGTAAACGAATGTTATTGTGCTAATGGTTCATAACTTTATTGAAGTATTCCAAGAGTTCATCGACTAGATGACTGCCGATAAAACCTATTCCACTTATCACCAAAGCCCGCATAGAAAAAGGAAATACCTTTTTGCTAAAAAAAAAACCATTTGGAAAAGATAATATGCCCCTTATGTTTCTGGGAAATACTTGTATGTTGAGCTTCCGAGAGATGAAAGATAGGGAATACATCCCACATGGAACCTATCTGAAACTGCTGATTGGCGGTAGTCTTTCTTTGATCAAGGTGTTACTCACCAACCCTGGTGATTTGAAAAAACTCCGGACAATGCAGAGTTCCGAGGAACGATATATCAGACCAAAACGACCCTATGAATTACCGTCCTATAAGGAAGGGATGCGATGTGGCATCACTAAGGAGAAATACCTCAGACCGACACTGTATTGTAACCCGTGCGCTCCTGAGGTTGTCGCTCTTGCCCACGAACTTGGTGCATTTCAGAAAACAGACTATGAATTCGCAAAAGCTGCATTTGAATTCGTCAAAGAAAAGCTTGATTTAGAAATTTGCCAGATGGACCCTGTTGAGGAGACTATACGCCGGGGTACGGGAACCTGTTTTCATTTAATCTCGGTGTTCATAGCATTGTGTCGTTGCGCTGGAATCAAGGCACGATATAAGACGTTTGCGATGAACATGATTCAAACATGGTACGATGCGATGGTTGGGTCGGATCCATTGGTAAAAAAATGGTACGACCAAATGGGATTCTTTATGATGGAAGGAGAAGGAGAGGTATTCATTGATGGAAAATGGATCCCTGCTCATGTCGGCCCTACCGCAGAACGACAAGCAGCAGGCGGCATCCCAATTACGAAGTTTGGTGAGGGTTCTCTTGGCATCTGGTTCTTTGCACTTCCTGGAACAACGATGAATATGGAATCGATCCCCTATGGTTTAGGTGCTGGGGCTAATCTGCTAAAAAGGATTGCTCCCGGTTCCATGGAACGCGTCAATATCAGCATCCAACACCAAAATCAAATGGGAAAAAAAATAATAGAAGATGCGGGCGGTAAAGAAACCTATGATGCAGTAGCACGCAAAAAACGTGCGTCGAAAACACCAACTCTTGATTTATCCGACAAAAAAGGGATTGTTTTTGGAGAATGAAAAAAAAATGAAGCCTCCAGAGCAACAAAAAACAAGTGGTTTTATCAAGGTACGATCAAAACAATACATCATCTATCTTGTTCTTTTTATGGGGCTTGTTGCAATCATGGATCAATATCTCTCCATGGTTCCAATCACCTATATGGATTCGATTCTGAATGAATATGGACTCACAGCATCACAGTTCGAATGGTGGGAAGCACTCTATTTAATTCCTACGTTTTTCATTTTTGCACTCAACGGACTTGTTGATATCATCGGACGAAAATTTTCCATCCTTCTCCTAATTCTCATCATGGGTTTTTCATCACTCGCGATTGTGCTCTTCACACCAACATTTCATCTCTTCATGATCTTCTACGCTGTCGTGACATTTACGACGGTATCAAACATGTGGACGATCCCAATTAGCGAAGAATCACCAGCGCAGAAACGCGCGAAACTCACCTCACTTGTCTATGTGATAGGTCTTTTCCCACTTTCAGCCATCATTCCCTTGTACGTTATTCCAACACTCGGATGGAAATGGATGTATGGAATCATGTTTTTCTTCATGATACCAGTGCTTGTCCTCTGGATATTTATGAAGGAAACCGGACGTTACGAAGAAATCAAAGAGGAACGCAAATTAGGGAAAATGAAAAAGCATTTCTTCGGACTTGGATCAATTAATCGATGTGATATTCGGTATATCATTTTTTCAGCGATGATCTGGATGTGCTGGTTAATTAATTCTCTTCTTATCATCCGTTGGATGGGATATTATTTCATGGTAATTCATGGATATGCTCGTACCGAATGGCTTATGATCTTTCTTGCCTCAGGCATTATGATGATTATTGGCGGGTTAGTCAGCGGGTATGTCATGGATAAAATAGGGAGAAAAAAAGGATTTATCATCGGAGCGGCAGGGTTTGCTCTTTCCTTGTTTTTATTAGGATTTGGACCGGTGATGTTCCTTCCGATTATGGGTGCTCTTACAGGATTTTTCATCGCGTTTTCCTATGCCTGGGTTATTGTCTTTATCCCAGAGATATTCCCAACAGAACGGAGAGGAGCATGTCTTGGGTGGACAACAACTGTGGCGCGTATCTCGTATGTTGTGGGACCGGTGACTGCTGCTCTCTTGCTAGAAGCAGATCCTACCATGGAATGGTTCTGGGCTATAGGAGGACTTCTAATGATATTAGCAATCATTATTGTTCTCCTGTTCCATCCGTATGAGACAAAAACAAAAGAGCTAGAAGTAATCGAAGCACAACGATAAATTCGCTTTCTTTATCCTCCTTCACTATAAAAATTCGGCCATGCAGACAAAAAAAACGATGTACAAAGAATTTTTTTTTAAGAGACTTCGAAAGAGCATTCTTCAGAAAATCGGTATGGGTTGTACAACAAGTCCTTTATAACGTAACCTACACAGTATTTGTGTAGGGAACCATATGAAAACAATCCTCCAGAGAAAAGATAACACCAGTATTTTTTGTCCACCTGTTCGCAAGAATCGCAAATCCGATCCGGTAATAGCAAAAGGCACCGAATTTATAATCGCATGTATCTGTATTATCACCGGACTTTGTGTTCTCTTCATTTCACTTTAAACAACAGGTAAATTCTCCCTATTTATCTCCTTTTTTTTCCCCTTTTTTTCGAAATTTATATAAAACAGAAGTTCCTAATAGTCACATACCGACAGTGAACATAGGAACGTGCATACATGATCAGTGTCAAAGTCTACCGACAAGGCGATGATGTTGTGATTGGTGCCTGCGACGAGCACCTCCTCGGCAAGAAATTCCGTAAAGGTAAACTCCAAATTGATGTGGCGAAACGCTTCTATGACGGGGAACGAATCGATAAAAAAACCTTGGAATCTTTTCTGCGTGATGCAACCATAGCGAACCTCGTAGGAAAAGAAACCGTGACATGCGCAATCCACCTTGGATTGGTAGACCCTCAATGTATTCTGAAAATCAAAGGAGTCCCGCACGCTCAGATTGTCCAAATGATTTGAGTATTACGATGGTTCTTTTTGTACAAGGGAGTTGATTTTTTCTCTCATGTTCTCATAGTGCGTCCCCATCCAATAATACTTGGAACAAACAGGGCAGATCCAGAACTCATTTCTGGTTTGGAACACTTTTTCAGGAATTTTGCCTTTAATCCCTTCTTTTTCAACAGACTGAAGTAGGGTGTTACACACTATACAGCGAGAAAGGATTTTTTTCTCATCGACAGGCATTTTCTTGAGGACCTGCTGTAATTGTTCGGTGAGATTTGTCGTATGTATCTCAAGGACAGGGGCGAGTGTTTTTTTCGCTCGTATCAACAAATCTTTATCGCGAGAAATAAGTAGTCGTTTCTCACGGTGAGCTATCTGTAGTATAAGATCATCGTTCATCGTCGCATCTGGATAAAGAGTGTCAAACCCAAAAATCCGTAGCCATTTCGCAAGGGAACCAAGCATGTGGTCGCAAAGCAGTTTCATCACAGTGGATAATGGAGAGGAGGGATTTGTCTTTTATCCCTAGAGCATCATTTCTTTTTTTAGAAGTATTTTCTTACCTCAAGCTTGTCGTAGTTGGAGTTCCCTGCATTATCTTTTGCGATCACAAAGATGGTGTGTTTATGGAACAAGAACGATGGTTGGGACCATTCCCAGCTGTAGGGTGCTTGCGTATCGACAAATTCCGGAGTCACTGAATCATCAATGAGAAATTCAACTCGAGCAATCCCTGATTGCGCATCTGCTGCTTCGACCTCGATAGTGATAGGACCATAAATGATGGTGCTTTGTTTGAGTAATGTTGAGAACAGGTGAAGACCCCAGAGGTACAATCCATTACTCGGAGTTTGGATCTTAACCGTGGGCGGGATGGTATCTCCACCGATATAGGGTTCGATCAGAGGGTAGTTGTCTGTGTTGATTCCCTCAGGAATAGTATATGGCGTGTCACCAAAACCATCGCCATCGCTATCAGTACCAGTATAATCAGTCCAGTAGTTTCCTCCAGAGGGATACCCGTCATCCCAGATGTTGGCTCCATCATCATAGGCTTGATGGCGATTCGTATTGAAATTATTATGATAGATATAGTTATTGGATGCGCCAGTAATTCCAATCCCTGCATAGTTGTTATCATCAATGTCGTTTGCAAAAATATGATTCCCTTTGCATCCTGAGTTTAGGGTAATCCCGTTCCATCCATTCTCCTTGATTTCATTATCTGTTATCTGTGAATCCTCGGTAGATTGTTTCAGCATGATTCCTTGGAAGTTCTGATAGATGATATTATCAATGATGGAACAATTCTTACTATTTACAAGAACCCCAGCATCGTTTTCCTCAGTTCCACTGTGTTGAATCCGGAATCCTTCAAGAATGACATCACTAGCATTAATGGTCACAACATTACCAGTGTCTCTGCCATCGATAACCACCCCCAAATAAGAGCCTTTTCCTTTGAGCATCAGTGATTTGTATATCGATACATGTTCACCATATTCTCCGTTTCTCACAATAATCATATGATGATTCTGAGTATCAGAATCATCAATTGCTCCTTGAATCGTCAGGAAAATTTCTTGTGTATTTTCATTAACAACTGATCCATACGGATGGATGAGCGGATAATTATCAGCAGAGCTGTTCCCTGTTGGATACGGAATTTCTCCCATTCCATCTTCATTCTCATCTGTTCCTGTGTAGTCACTCCAATAGTTTCCACCAGAAGGGTATCCTCCATCCCATGTACTACCACCAACGACATCAAACGCCTGAATGTAATTCTGTCCAATATTGTTGTGATAAATGGTGTTGTTCCCCTCAATCACAAACAGTCCATAATAGTTATTTTTTTGTATGTTATTATTCGTGATAATATTATGCGAGGTATGAATCATAATGCCTGCGTTGTTCGAATTACTTCCGCTTTGAGTGATGGTAAATCCAGTGACAGAAACGTTCTCCGCAATGATTTTAACGACGGTCCCAAACCATTTGCCGGTTATGGTCGTGTTCTCTTTATCTTCACCGATAAGTGTGAGTGATTTGCCGATCACAAGATTTTCTCCATATTCCCCGTTGAAGACATAAATGGTATCGCCATCTGTTGCATGGTCAATACCGTCTTGGATATATCGGTAGGGATGATCGATGGTTCCGTCCCATGGTCCTGCGATGTTGTTGTCATCAACATATATTGTCGATCCTCGTTCACTTGCTGCTGGTCTTGCATGTTTTTCTAGATCATTGAAAACACTTGCAGAAGCAGGGATGATAAATAGACCTGCGATAACAAAAGTGAGAAGAGCTTGATAGATGGGTTTCCTATGATACGTTTTATTCATACTTATTCCTCCTTCCAACAGAATAGAAATTATATTTTTTATTCCTTATAATGCTATATTAATAGAATATTTAAATATTTGCTGACACATCATAAGGAGTCTAATGTTATAGGTTCAAAAATCTTCCATATTTGTAAATCAATTCATCATCCGCGTAGACTTCCCCGTTTTTCCGAAGGTCGCAGACCATATCCCAATGCAGGCTGGATCTATTTTTACTGCCTGTCTCAGGGTATCCACTGCCGACCGCGAGATGGATCGTCCCACCAATTTTTTCATCAAACAAGGTGTTTTTCGTATAATCCTTCACTCCGTAGTTCGTCCCAAACGCGAACTCCCCCAATCGTTTCGCACCAGGGTCCATGGCAAGCATGGTGTGCAGGAATGATTCCCCCTTTGACGCGGTCGCTTTGACAACAGTACCTTCCTTGAACCAGAGTTGAATGTCATTAACTTCCCGGCCATTATACGAACCAGGGAACGAATAGCTGATGTGCCCTTCCGCTGAGGTCTCAACGGGACCGGTGAACACCTCACCATCGGGGAAATTCTCGGTTCCCGAGCAGTTGATCCATTTCCTACCGGTAACAGAAACACGGAGATCCGTGTCCTTCGCGATAACATGAATGGTCTTCTTTTTATTCAGGAAAGTACGTATCTTTTCCTGATTCCTCTGAACGGTTCTCCAGTATTTGATAGGGTCTTTCGCTTGGACATGAGCAGCATTGAAAACAAAATCCTCGTAGTCCGCAAGAGACATCTCAGCATCTTGGGCGGATGCCTGAGTTGGGTACTGGGTGATGCACCAGCGGAGTTCTTTTTTTGCAGCTCGTCTAAGGAATGTTTCATAAATCTGATGATTAGCAGCGCTACTGATCGCTTGTTTTTTCGGGTCGATATTCGTCATGTTCCGGGTGTTCTCAGGGCTGATGATAGAAAGGCTCGCATCGATTTGTTCGGTTTCAAATTTGCTGAGAGGTGAGACGTATTTGAGTTGTTGTTCTGAGGCATGTTGATAATAGATCTCTGAAAGACCATCAATGCCGATATGGGTGAATGGATGCGCACCAATCTTAACCGCTTGGAAATAGACTTCTTTGATCAATGGCGCAGCAAGATGGCTACCTGAGATGACAAAGAGATCGTTTTTCTTTAACCCTAAAGAATACCGGACTAAAATGGTAGCAAGTTTCTCTAATCGTGTATCAATCATATTTATTTCCCCGTATGAGAACAAGTGAAATCATAAAAGAGTTTCTGGTCGGTACTAGATTTTCTCCCAGTCTTTTAACACGGATTCCCAGTGGTATTTTTTGATTTCTTCGATTTCATTGAGTTTTCGAATGATGCGTTCATAGCCTTTCATGAGAGTCCGGGTCGATACCTTAACGATGAAATCGTGTTTTCCTGAGGTGATCGTCACATGAGAGACTCCACGGATATTCCATAATTTTTGTAACGTTTCTTTTAATGGTCGACCGGTTTTCACGTCGATGAAGATATATGCTTTGACCACGGTGAGTGCAAAGGAGATGATACCCATGACGATTAAAACCATTCCAATTACCTTGATGATGAGCATTACTGGATCTGTGGAAAACTCTGTAATAAGCCCTAGCCTAAGCATGAGGATTGAGAAGGGGATTGCAAAGATGATGGTCGAAGCACGTAACGCGTTATTCACACTTGCTTTTCCCATACCAAGAGACCGAATATACAACACATACGCGAAGAACGTCGTCCCCATGGTCAGTGCAAGTAAAAGGAAATAATACGGGTTAATCGCGGCTGTAACACCAGCGATGAGATGACTACCACTCGTGAAGATATCATAGATGAAGATGAGTATCGCGGTGAAGGCACAGGAGAAGACAACGTTCCAGAAGCGAATGTTGATGGAGTCATTTGGTCGATTGTTGATCCGTAGGATTTTAAGTTTTCTTTGATAAATCGAGAAGACCGCCCAGGTGGGGTTGACCACGAGGAAGACGATGAGGATTGGGAATAACTGAAACGCCCCGGTGAGGCTAATGGATGCGAGAATCGCTCCGAAGGTGACGATGACAGATGATTGGACTTCTACGAGGGTCGGGACGTCTTTTTCTGTGATGGATTCCATGAGGAGAAGATAGAGGATGACAATTTGGGAAAACGACAGGATCACACTTGGGTCTTGAACCGTGGAGACAATTGAGCAGTACCCGACCGTGTTAATCGCGTTCATAACCCCGGCAATGATATGGTATTTCATCTCGCTTTTCTGGACCATGCGGATGTTTTTGAAGGAAGGATCAAGGATTTTTGCTCCAAGGCTTTTTCCGTGGATTTTTATCGAGAGGATCAATGATATCAAAAGGGTGATAATGGATCCGACGAAGAAGAGTGAAAACGCAAACGACCATGGATCGGTTTTAAACGCAGGTTGACCACCAACGAAGCTATCGACGCCAGTGACCGCCGCTGCTATAAATGAAGACGTGATCGCCAGGGTATAAAACAGATATTTTTTCCTAATGACCATGTTTTAGTCTCATTATTGAAGGCTGATTTCTTTTTCAATGATTTGGGTGGTTGTCTTGCTGACTCCTTCGATCATTTGGATTTTATCGGTGACGTCTAAGAGTTCTTCGAGGTTTTTGACCTGTGCTCTGACGACAATGTCGTATTCACCGGCAATAATGGAGATTTTTGCGACATTATCTAGCTGTCTCATTTCCTTTATTGCTTTGTCGCTTTTTCCTGGATGCATGGTGATGAGGATATACGCGCTTATCATGGTTCTTCACCCATCTTTGACGCGAAATATTGATTCTTGGTATAAAGTTATCTGTATATGATATTGTTGAGTTATCAGAATATCCTCTGTTGTTTTTATAAATGATGGTGTAAGCTGTGTTAAAACGGTTAAGACGATAGAGAGTTGTTTGTTTTCCACAAAAAACATCAAATTTATTTCTGTTCGAGAGTTTTTATACAAGAGAAAGCGGGTGATTAGTAGGAAGTTACAAGCAGATTATGAAGAAATTTCACGGTAGATATGTTCTTAAGGAGAAAAATGATTTCAAATTATTGAATGGGAGTGAAATAATGTCAAAAAGTAGTAAGGATCAGATGGATCAGGATGAAAAAAAAGTCTTATCTGAACTGGTGAAAAACGCGAATAAAAACATAGAAACCATCGCAAAACTCTGCGGATTCTCAAAGCAAAAAACATGGAGAATCATCAAACGATTAGAGTCCAAAGAACTGATTTGGGGATACACCGTGATTTTTAATGAAGAGAAGATGGGACTGAAACATTTTACGCTAATGGTGAAACGATCGATGAAAACTCTGAATGAAACAACCGTCAATATAATCGTTTCCAGAAAATTAGAAGACCTTATCAAAGAAATAGGGATTACTATTGAAAGCAGTTCGTATGTCCATGGTGATTACGACTGGGTTCTAACGTTTACTGCTAAGGATATTATACAAGCAAAAAAGTTTTCTGATTCATTGGTGTTGCTGCATCCTGGTGTGATCGAGAACATAACGATTATGGAAACGTTGATTTTTATCAAAAAACACTATATCCTCAACCCAGAAAAATCTCGGCTGAAAGAATTCCTCTAATTTTTTATTCAAACTTTTTTTAATTGTTACTGAAAATTCATATTCAAATGATGATTTTAGAAGAAGCAAAAAATTGATAAAATTATAAATATTGGTAACGTGGGTCCTGTTAACAATAATTTTAAATCAATTTATTGATATTTTTAGGTTAAAATTTCTTTTTTATGATTTTATATATCATATATCGATGTTTCATTTGCGACAGAAAAATATTTAATAACGATGAGTAATTCTTAATATACGGGAGAAAGAAAGATGAAACATAAAGCCAATAGAGTCATAATTTTAATGGAGGTGTTTTTCGCCACCTACACTCTATAAAATTAGCGTTCAAGTTTTCATGTCTTGAACAAGATATTATTGAGAGGAGGAATAAAAAAACCTGAACAAGGAAGGGAAGCTGGCAGGATTTCTTTTTCTTCATATATATCCCCTTAGTATACTTCCACAATACTGCCACTTCCACTCTCAAGACAATCAGGAGAAAAAATAAAATGAAAAAGGAGAAGGAAAAAAAATGAAGGAGAAATGTATTTGACAAATACAATCGTAGTAAATGATGATAAAAAAAGAAAATGCATAGAGTGCGGAAAATATCTCAATTTTTTTGAAGGATATCGCCATCCAACAATGGGCATCCATTACTTGATATGTCGGAACTGTTTTAAAAAAGTAGAAAACAGCGTCGAACGATGGGGACGATTTGTACTTTGGAACTCATTTAACCCTGAAGCCCCAGACCCAACATTTATTGATACATACCCATTCCCGCAAGAAGAAACAGAAATCTCACACAAAAAACCGAAACATCCCAAACATATTCATCTCATGATAGTCTCATACTCCAAAATCCTCCTTTTTTAATAATCTTCCAAGAGTAGCTGCATATTTTCAGGGAGAAGAAGTTTTTTAAATAACAGCAGGGTTCAATGACAGGATGTTACATGTCTTTATCCTCGATGGATACGTTGACGAACCGACATGCCTTGGTGTCCCACCATACATCAGCCCGTATCCACGATACATTGCTGGGGCTGTCTGGGATTTCGATTCCCATGCGACTGTCTCCTATGCCACAATCGATCAGATAAGAAATGACAACTCTTTGCTTACTACTGCTTCAAAATCCGATGTTCTCGTCGTTATCGCTGGGATGTCGGTGCCTGGTCGATATCTCTCCGGGTTCCCCGTCAGTCCCAATGAACTCGTCTCGTTTCTCAATAGCATATCAAAACCAGTGAAACTGCTCTGTGGTCCGGCAGCTCGATACGGGTTCGGGATGTCGGGCGGGAAGTCCATGACAGGAACCGATGTCGTACAAAACGTTTTTGACATCATAGCAAAGGGAGACGGTGAAATCATTGTCTCCGAGTTACTAAAAAATAATCTGAAGAGTGAAACTATTGATCCTTCTCTTTGCAGATCCAATCCACAGGCGATAAAAAATTTTGCTGTGAAAGGCGCACGGGTTGTCACACAGCATCCATATTTCCCTGAGTATCTCATCACAGAAATTGAGACGTACCGTGGATGCTCCCGCAGTATCAATGGAGGATGTTCCTTTTGTAGCGAACCAAGCAAAGGACCTCCAAGCTTCAGGGCAGCTGATGAAATCTGTGAGGAAATTGCTGCGTTGTACAATAAAGGGATACGCCATTTCCGTATCGGAAATCAACCATGTATTTTCTCATATTTGGCAAAAAACGCAGGAGAAGAAGAGTTCCCACGACCCAACCCAGAGGCACTCCAACAGTTGTTCCATGGGATCCGCATTGCCGCACCAGATGTGAAAACACTGCATATCGATAACGCAAACCCTGGAATCATCGCACGCTATCCGGAGGAATGCCGACAAATCGCAAAAAGCATCATCCAGTATCATACAGCGGGTGACGTTGCAGCACTGGGTGTGGAAAGCGTCGATCCTGTGGTCATCAAAAAGAACAACCTCAAGGCAACATCCGACGAGGTTCTTGACGCAGTAACCTTGCTGAATGAGGTCGGTTCACAAAGAGGCACAAACGGACTTCCGGAGCTGCTCCCCGGCCTGAATTTTGTCTTTGGTCTTGACGGCGAAACAAAAAACACATTCGAGCTTGATTACGAATTTTTGAAAAAAATCTACGACAATTCTCTTATGTTACGGCGAATTAATCTCAGGCAAGTCCTCCCAATCCCAGGCACAAGAATGTTTCAGATTGGTGAGAAAAACATAAGAAAACACAAAGCATCGTTCCAGCATTTCAAACGAAAAGTCCGCCAGACCATTGAACGACCAATGCTGAAGCGTGTAGTACCACCCGGAACGCTCCTGAAAGCAGTCTACGGGGAAACCTACGAAGGAAAGTTGACCTTCGCTCGCCAGCTCGGAAGCTATCCGCTCCTTGTCGGCATCCCAGGTGTCTATCCACTCCATCGATTCTATGATGTGAAAATCGTGGATTACGGGTATCGGTCACTGACTGCGGTACCATTCCCTCTCGACGTCAATATCGCACCACGGGAGACGTTAGAAGCAGTGCCCGGTATAGGGAAGAAACGAGCGATAAGGATATTAGCCAAACGACCTTTTCGTACCAAAGAAGAGTTCATCAATGCCATGGATGATCCAAACATTGTGCAAACCATTGGAGAATATATTCAGCTGGACTGAGTGAAAAAAGTATCACGATAAAAGAGGATAAATATGAAAAAAAACACTCTCAAACCACTCGAAAAACAACTGGGGTACACATTTCACGATACACAGCTTTTAACAAGAGCACTGACTCATAAAACGTACGCGTTTGAGGCACAGACACCGGTGGAATATAACGAACGATTAGAATTCCTTGGCGATAGCATCCTTAATTTTATTATCGCCGAAACACTCTATCAAAGCAATCAATATTTTTCAGAAGGAGAACTGACGCGAAGACGAGCATTAGGCGTCAACAACAATGTCTTAGCTGATGTTGCAACTCGGCTCAACATCGGTCCGAATCTACTACTAGGAAAAGGAGAGATGAAACAAGAAGGGGCAAAGAACCGCACGAACCTTGCCAATGCCTTGGAGGCGTTGATTGGTGCAATCTACCTGGATTCAGATCTCGACACAGTCCGGAGTTTTATTTTTAAGAAGATTTATTCAAAAGAATTCCAATTTTAATTGATTGTTCCTCTGGACTTATCCATTATTTTTATTGTATAAAAAAATTTATATATTAGGTTTTATTCCCTGTCTGAATTTAAAGTAGTGATATGGGGAAGAAAAACCTTATTTTCCTATTTGATTATTTTATCACCTCCCCTCTCTTCCCCATTGAAACTACGCTACCTCCCAACACAATCAGAAAGAAAAAAGAGGGGAAAGAAAAAACGTGTGTTTACCCAGCGAAGGTTCGAACGACAAAACCACTGACAAACACCAGTGAGAGCGTCGCTAAATAAAACAACGTCTGATCCCAATTCTCCGTTATGACGAGTTTCATCTTCCCCTTTCTCCTACATCACCTTGCAAAGAAACATTTTTTAGCAGCATTTATAGTTTTCTATCAAATGTTCGACGACTGCCGAACATTTTAATAAAAATAACAAAGACTCAGGATTCTTTCGTTTCATATTTACTTTAAGTCATCATAAAACTACAGAAAAGAAAAATTAAAATAACATACACAAAAGCACAAGCACGATAAAAAAACTTATCCTCGTTATATTATATGTTGGCGGATGGCCGTAGGAATATATAACTAACAGGAGAAAGTCTATATATTTATTAACTATATCTACCTCATCTTCGGGCAAGGTCGAAATCTAATGGAAAAACATCAAAAAATATATTCCTAAGAACTTGCTTTATTATATTAAACTGAAACCTGAGTTATTGTATATTTTTCAGTTATGGAAGAAAAACAGTCAAAAATATGATAAGGCATGTCAGTATCGTTTTCATGAAAATAAATGTATCGATATTCACAAGTGAAATCTAAAGAATGAGACTAGTGGAATAATTTTTCATTAAAGAAAAACCTGAGTTATTGTTTATTTTATAGTAACAGGAGAAAAATCGAGGACAAGGATTGACACGATTCTTGCTCCATGGTTGTATCGGATTACTCCTAAAAAGAGATTACCCGTCGCTATTGATATGCATTCCGTTCAACTTCCAAGAAACGCGTGTTCGAAACAAGCGGTTGACTGATGATGGTCAGATCGTCCCTTGACATCGTTCCTTCTTTGATGAGCTGGAAACCTGCATGTCGAGATGCACTAGAGATTTCTTCTGCTTTTTCTGATTTCTCAACCAGCCATTGCACGTGTGGTCGCAGTACCGCTCCTGCGTACTTGATGTTTGCATCCTCTGCTAGTTCCTGAACAATTCTTTCTAAGGTTTCAAAGTTTGCTTTTTCCCACCACGCCGAAGAAGATACGAGAACCATTTTTTTAATTTTGACATCTTCTCTGAATTTGGCTCGCGTACGACCCTTGCGGGTTTTTACCACAGGGTCTAACAGGGCG